>Ga0208667_1000342_pt1 | contig 20815 bp, 29 predicted proteins | sample 11BtaG_FD_184085 | JGI IMG/M metagenome (GOLD analysis project Ga0208667, IMG submission 184085) | Marine viral communities from the Subarctic Pacific Ocean - 11B_ETSP_OMZ_AT15265_CsCl metaG (SPAdes) (version 2) | ecosystem: Environmental > Aquatic > Marine > Oceanic | place: Pacific Ocean... | reverse complement strand
CACAAAGCAATATTCTCTGGATTTACAGGATTAGCGGCTAACAGATACCAAGTATCTGCTGGGCAAGAAGGTAGAGTAATTGGCGGTGCAGACGTGTATATGTCTAACCACGGCGAATTAACTGTGATACCTGTACAGTATGGCCTAACACGCGATGCTCTATTTGTAGACCCATCCATGTGTACTTTAGGTACATTACGTTCACCACGTTATGAAGAACTGTCTAAAACTGGTGACAACGAAAAAGGTCAAATCCTTGGTGATATGACACTAATCGTTAAAAACGAAAAAGGTCTAGGCGTAGCCGCAGACTTAACCTAGTATTAGGTAACTACCGGGGGTTGGCATACGCCAGCCCCTATAATTAGGAGAGAAATATGCCAAAGGCAAAAGCACCAAAAATTAAAGCTAAAATACAAAAAGATGATGGCATAGAGTGCATTGTCACTAAAAAAGGCGGTATATCGCAAATACGAACAGGTAAATTAAATGCTGATGGCAGTGAAATATGTTACAAAAAAGGCGACATATTTAAAACAAATGCAGCACAAGCTAAACTATTAGAAGAAAACGATTTAGTTGTAGCAAGAGATTAATATGAGTGATTTTAAACCATTTTCAATAGATACGCTTACAGGCATTAAACATAGCTTAGCAGTAGATAATTTAACTAATGAAATGTATGTAAAAACAGAACAAGATTTTACTAGTATATTAGATGAAAATAAACGACAACAATATGATGCAAAAGGCACATTAGGTAAAGCCGATCTAGTAAAAGTTGGCACAATACCATTAGGTTTGATAGAGCATTGGAAAGCAACAGAAGGCTTAGACATTTACAATAAAGAGCATTGGCCGCGTGTTGTAGAAAAATTAAACAGTAATGAATACCAAGCATTACGCGTAGCACAATTTAAGGTGTAGATATGGCATTTGCAAATCTAGGCGAGTTAAAAACAGTTATAAATGACACGTTAAATCGCGATGATTTGACTGCACAGATACCTAATTTTATTAAGATGAACGAAGAAAGCGTAAATCGCAAAGTCAATGTATCTGAAATGGAGGAATACACTGAGTTTACTATAAATGTAGGTCAGACAACATTGCCTACAAACTTCTTAGAAATGCGTAATATACAGATGAAAAACTCTGAATATCCATTGCAATATGTACCGCATAACTCATTGGATGGCATAGGTTCTGACTCAGGTATACCTAGATTCTACTCTATACAAGGCACTAAACTATTATTTTATCCGTTTCCCCCGGATGCTACTGTAGGTATTATGAGGTACTTGGCTGAAGTAACACCTTTAGTAAATGATGATAATACAAATTGGTTATTAAGTAAATCGCCACAAATATACTTATATGGAACATTACTACACGCTGCACCATTTCTTAATGATGACTCTAGATTGCCTGTGTGGAGTGCATTGTTTGAAGATGCCGTAAAAGCATTAAATGACCAAGACAAGCGCAGAATGTCAGGAACAAAACCACAGATGATAAACGCAACAGCAGGATACTATTGATATGCCTACAACAACTAACTATGGCTGGACATATAATACACCAGGCACTGCACAAGATACATGGGGTGGTGATCTAAACAACACGCAAATAGCGATTGATGCACAAGTAAAGACTAATGAAAACCTTGCTAACTCAAAAGCACCGTTAGCTAATCCTACATTTACAGGCACAGTAACAGGGCCAACATTTGCTGGTAATCTTACAGGAAATGTTACAGGTAACGTAACAGGCAATGTTACTGGTGCTGTGACAGGCAATGCAACGTCAGCAGATAAATGGTCTACTGCAAGAACAGTAACGCTAACAGGCGCTGTAACAGGAAGCGTAGCATTTGATGGTACTGGTAACTTTTCGTTAGCTACAACATTAGCTACTGTAGCTGACAGTACATTTACAATAGCAAAAACAACAGGTTTACAAGCTGCATTAGATAGTAAAGTGGCACATGCAAGTGGTAATGGCAGAACAATTACTGTAGGCACAACAGCACCTAGCAGTCCATTAACAGATGACATTTGGTTTGATACAAGTACATAATGGCAATAAAAACGTATAACGGAACTGCATTTGCAGACGCAACAGCTAAGTATTACAATGGTAGTGCGTGGGTAGAGCCTAATAGTGGTGTTAAGCGTTGGAATGGTAGTGCGTGGGAAGTTGTTTCTACTGCATTTGAAGCTACAACAACGCCTACACAATTATTTGGCAGTGTAACTTACAGTGAACAACGCCAACTTTATGTAGGGCAATCAAGTAGTCCAAATAACGGTTATGCAACAGTTACAGTTACAGGTGGCGGTCAAAATATTGCATATTTATGGCAATATGTATCTGGTACTACGGCTGCTATAAATTTATCAGCAGTAACGCCATTTGCATCTTCTACAGTGTTTAGTTACAACAACGATTTACAAGTAGGCAATGCTGTTTATAGATGTCGTGTAACAGATACTGATAGCGGCAGTGTAATTTATACAAATACAGTTACAGTGAGTTTTAGTTAATGTTAGTACCATTAAACATACCGCCTGGTGTATATACTAACGGCACAGAGTATCAGTCTAAAGGCCGTAACTACGATGCTAATCTAGTGCGTTGGCAGTTTGGTGCATTAGGGCCAATGGGCGGTTGGAGGCAAAGAACAACCACAACTGTAAGCGGTAAGGCAAGACGTGTTATATCTTGGCGTGATAACAGTAATCAAATATTTGCCGCTATAGGTACTAATAGTAACTTATACGCTATGACTGTTGGTGGTGCTGTAACAGATATTACGCCTTCTGGATTGACTGCAGGCAGGGCGGATGCAGATACAGGTGCTGGTTATGGTACAGGTTTATATGGTCGTGGGCCGTATGGTGTTAGTAACCCTGCTGTAACAAATACTATAAATCCAGCAAGTGTGTGGTCATTAGATACTTTTGGACAAATATTACTAGGCGTATTGCCTGATGATGGTAAATTGTACGAATGGAATGTAGATGTTAATGTTGATGCTACACAAGTAACAAATGCGCCTGTAAGCAACAAAGCAGTATTAGTGACACCAGAGCGTATTGTAATGTGCCTTGGAGCAGCAGGAGTTCCAAGAGATGTTGCTTGGTCAGATCAAGAAGATAGAAACCAATGGACAGCAGCAGCTAATAACCAAGCTGGTAATTTTAGCTTACAAACAGCTGGTACAATATTAAATGCTGTAAATGTCAAAGGCGGTAGTCTTATATTTACAGACAAAGATGTGTGGCGCGTTGTGTATTTAGGCCCGCCATTAGTTTACGGATTCCCACAAGATAATGCTGGTGGTGGTTTAGTATCTGCTGGTGCTGTAACTACGGCTGATGGCGCAGCTTATTGGATGTCACATGAAAACTTTTATGTTTATACAGGTTACAGCCAACCTATAAAATGCGACGTACATGATGCAGTGTTCAAAGATATTAACAGGGCGCAAATTAGCAAAGTTACTGCTTGGCACAACGCATCATTTGGTGAGGTTTGGTGGTTTTACCCTAGTGCTGATAGCACTGAAAATGACAAATATGTGGTTTATGACTACAGAGAAGGACATTGGAATAAAGGCAGTTTATCGCGATTATGTGCGACAGACAAAGCGCCATTACCATATCCAATAGCTGTAGATGCGAGTGGCAAAATATATGACCATGAGTTTGGATATGATCACAATGGAGATGTTAGTTTTATTGAGCATGGCCCTGTAGAATTAGGTACAGGTGAAAACAGCTCTAATCTTACGTTTTTATATCCTGATGAAAGCGCACAAGGCGACGTGAGCATGACATTTAAAACTAAAATGTACCCTAACGGCACAGAGCGTAGTTTTGGGCCATATACAGCAACTCGGCAACCTGTACCAATAAGAGTACATGGCAGACAGATGCTTGTTAAGGCAATAGGTGCAGAGTCAACTAACTGGAGGCTTGGTGTACCGCGTATTGAAGTTAAACCAGGGAGCAAACGATGAGGCTACCTGATGCAATGCCAGCATACGATGCAGTAAATGAAACAGAAACACGTCGTAATATTACATATGAAATGACGCAAACACGTAAGATTAATGAAGATATAAATATAAACGCTAACAATAGATTAATACTAACAAGTCCTAACGGCACACGTTATAGCGCAAGTATTAATAACTCTGGAGTATTGTCTTGGACAGCACTGTAAACATAGATAATCATAAAGAACAAATCGTGAACGCTTTAGAGCGTTCGGGGCACGAGCATACATATGAAGAAGTTAAAGAGGCTGTAATAAACAAAGAAGCGCAATATTGGCCTGCTAATAATAGTGCTGCAATAACACAAATAGCTAATAAATCAGATGGTACTATTGGACTAAACGTATGGCTTTATGGAGGCAACTTAAAAGATTTTTATCCATTGGTTGTGTCTGCAAAAAAATATGTAAAAGATTTAGGCGGTGATTACATTATGACATTTGGTCATCGCAAAGGTTGGAATAAATTATTAAAAAAATTAGGTTTTGTTGAGCATGGCAACACCTTAATATGGAGGCTGTAATGGGCAGTAAAAAGAAAAAAGTAGAAACAACAGATAACACAGCAGACCCTTTTATGGTGAATATGTTAAATACTGCTTCTGCTAATGCAAGAGGCTTTGGTGAGCAGGCATATACACCTTACACAGGCGAACGTGTTGCTGGTGTAAGTGACATGGAAACAAATGCTTTAGCAAATTACATGGGTAATAATGTAAGCAACCGGGGTTTTGTTGAACAAGGCTTAACAATGGCACAACAGGGCGCACAATACACGCCTGAACAAATACAAACACAAAATTTTACTGATGCTGATATTAGCGGATACATGAACCCATACATGGAAAACGTCATTGGCAACGCATTAAGCGATATAGAGCGCAGAGAAATGGCTAGTGCTGAAAATATAGATGCACAAGCGTCTAAAGCATCTGCATTTGGCGGTTCTAGGCAAGCAATACAGCAAGCTGAAAATACACGTAATTTTACAGAAATAGCTGCAAAAACTGCCGCAGAATTACGCAGTCAGGGTTATGAAGATGCTGCAAATAGAGTTCAAGCAGATGCACAAAGACAGCTTACGGCAGACCAATATAATCAATCTGCTGGATTGCGCGGTGCAGATATGAGAGCTAGGAGTGCAGCGCAAATAGCTGATATGGCTGGTCAACTATCTGATGCTGATCTACGTGCATATAGTTTGGAAAATCAATATGGACAAACACAACGTGAATTAGAGCAAGCACAATTAGATGCAATGTATAATGAAGCTATTAGACAATATGATGACGCATACAGACGTTCTAATATTGAACTTGGTATACTTGGTGGAACACCACAAATAGTTGATAGCAATAGAACAACTACAGAGTCAGGTGGTATGGGCATAGGCGGTTTGTTAACAAGTGCATTGTCTGGCATAAAAATACCTGGATTACCTTACAAGTAAAGAAAGCAATAACATGAGAAACATTAACATATTAGGTAATTTACTTGCAAAAGATAATAGAGAATTAACTGACGAAGAACGTAGGTTAAGAGCATCATTGGGCATAAAACTACCATCAAAGATACACGAAAGGCCTGTTGCTCTACCGCCAGAACAAACGCAAGTAATGCCAAATAATATGTCACAACAACAATCAATGATAAATCCAAATTTACTTAATGGTTTAGCACCTGAAACAACAGCTAATAGACAAGTAACGCAATATGGCAGACCTGTATACAATAAAAATGGCGAAAGTTATTCTGAAAAAACAATTACAGAGCCTATAAATGGTATTTTTTACAATATACCAACAGTAGGTGCTAATGGTAATATATTAAACAAAGAACAAGCAATACAATCTGTTATCGGTCAAGATGGTAAAATAACTGACCCAATAACAGGCACACCATTACAAGGTTATGGTAATGTAAATGCTGCTGTAAATGCTGCAGAGAGCAGAAGTCAAAACATAAAACCACAAATTCAAACTAAACGCACTGTAATAACTCAAAATGAAAATGGTACACACACACGAACTGAAGAAGATATAACACCTAAAGGTTCAGTATTATCTAAAAACTTCGGATTAAATACAGACAAAAAACAATATGTACCTGATGAGAAAAATGAACAAGAATTACAAAATATATACAAAAAATTAGATGAAGATTATGAATCAGGCAAATTAAAATTTGGTGATTATCTACAAATAGCAGCTGGTGCAGCAGCAGATGCATTTGCAATACCGGGTACAGGAAGCAATGTAATGCAAGGTGTATTAGCAAGGCAAGCAGCAAGTGAAGATGCTGCATATAAAAAATATCAAGACCAACGTGCAGAACTAAAAGATAGAGCAACTACATTAAAAGAAAATGAAGCACTAAATTACAGTAGGTTTCAAGACCAATTAAGCAATGAACGTACAGAAAAAACTACTAATTTGGAGAATACATTTACGCAAATGCAAATAAATAATCTAAAGAAACAAAATGTTGATTATAGCACAGTTACTTTAGATAAAGAAGATGATGGTACATATACACTTGTTGGCTATGATAAGACAACAAATAAACTTGTAAAATTAGGTGCGCCAACAACAGAGCAAATAACTGAATATGAAAACACACAAAAAATTGCTGAAAGAGAATTAACGTCATTAGATTTAACTAACGCAAATACGCGGAATAAAATTAAATTAAATAAAGCAAAATTATATAATGAGTTAAATCCAGAAACAGAATATGGTGATATAGAGATATTATATGATGCTAACACAGGTAACCAAATACAAGTTGTAGCTGGGCCAAATGGATATGTAGATGCAGCTACAAAAGAAAGACCAACACAAATAATAGATGGCGTAGAAACAGTTGTAAAATTAGTAGATAAAGATGGCTTCAAGGCTGCTACACAAAGACAAAAACTAGAAAACACTGCTACGCAATATAGAAATAGTTTGTATAATGGTGTAGGAGAGTTATTACAATTAGGTACAAGTACATTTGGCAAATGGAATGTTGCAGGAAAAATGTCACAAAGAAATGAAGATATAAGAATTATAATTGACGAAGTATTTGGCCCAGAGGCAATTAAAGTAATTGGTAGTACAACATTTGGTTCATTATCAGCGCCAGAATTAGCGTTTGCACGTTCAATAGGTAACAGATTGTTAAACAATAGATTAAGCAAAGAGAAAGCATTTGAAGAATTGTTAAAATTTGAATATCTTAGCGCAAAAGCAATGGGCGCAAGTATAGAAGATAGACAAAGCAGATTTAACAGAGATGATTTGCGAGATAAGGCGTACAAATTAGATATAAACCCAAACCAGTCAAATATTGAACTGTCAAATGCAATATTAAATAAAATATCGCCAGGTTTAATAAAAGCAGGTAACTCATAATGAAAACAGTTAAATACAAAGATGTAAATGGCAATATTAGATACATAACAGAGGAAGAAGCTAACAGAATACCTATAGCAAAAGAAGCTGACAGTATACCTATGGATACAGAAGCAAATCCTAATAATAATTTAACTATGCAAGGCAGAGCTGGACTATCAGGATTATTAAGAGGAGCAACTGCTGGATTGAGCACACTTGCTAGTGCTGGCATTGATGCGGCTTTAGATCCAAATGAAACATACCCTGAAGCATTAAAAAGAAAACGTGAAAATGTAAATTATTTGCAAGATGCATATCCAAAAACTTCTACAGGGGGTAACATTTTAGGTAATATACTAGGATTTATGGGGCCGGGCAAAATACTAACTGCAGGTTCGACTGGAGTAGCAAAACTTGCGGGTAAAGAAGGGGCTGAATATGGATTAAAAGAAGGTGTAATAGACGCAACAACTTACGGCGCTACAGAATCTTTTTCTGAAGGAGCTAAAGCTGATGAAATAGGTAAACGTGCGGCATTCGATGCAGTTGGCACAGTTGCATTAGACAAACTAACAAGAGGGGCTTTTAGTGGATTAAAAGGTGCAAAAGATTTATTTACTGACGGCAGACTAATATCAGATGCAATAGAAAAAAACACTAAATTTAAAATCGACGCATATAATGCAGCTATAGAACTAAAAACTGATATACCAAGTAATGACATGGCAAACATAATAAATAAACTGGATAACCATCCAAAATTTAAAGATAGAGATGCAGGCGTAGAGGAAAGCACAAAAAATATAATAGAAGAAATTAGAAAGGCAGCTAATAATGGCACAAATACAGATGAAATACAACAAATAATAAGAAAAGCAACGTCTAGTATTAAGGATGGCACAACAAATGCTGCACAATTAGCCATGATAAAAAAAGAAGTAGATGATGTACTATTAAATTCTACAGACGATGGCGTTGTAAATGCACATGAAATTTTTAAAGGTGGAAATGATGCACACATTAGAGAAGTTAAAACAGATATAATAAATAGAACAGTTAATCCAACAGATATAAAAAATAAAACTGGTGAAGTAGCAGGTAAAAGACCACCCGACGTTACAACAAGTCGTATACCAATATATGATAAAGGTAGAAACACTGTAAACGTAAATAAAGAACAACTATATAGCAATGCTACACCAGAGCAAATAAAAGCAATTAATGATGTAATAGCACCAAGTTTAGGGGTTAGAGGACTAGAAAAAGCAGGTGATTTAGCGTTAGCTGGTGGTAAAGGGCAAGGCAGTACGATTGGTGTGTTAGGGTTATTAGGCGGATTAACAGTAGATTATAGTAGTGGAGGTCTTGGAGGCGGAACTGCAGTAGCAACAGCTACATTAGCTGCATTAGAAGGCGCTAGTGCTGCATCAAAAGTAAAAGCACGTAGTGATATAAATAAATTGTTAAAAACATTCTATGAAATAAACGAAAGCGGTAATATGCTTACACCAGCACAACGTGAATTAGCAGTAAAAGCTAATATTATATCAAATACACTTGTAAATGAAGATAAAGATTCAAGAGATTATAAAGTAGATTTATACCCAGGCGGTTATCGAAACAAATGATTAGCCGCAAACCCATATTAAAAGCTAAGATGAAGTGCAACAAGCCTAGACGTACGCCCGGGCATAGTAAGAAGTCGCACGTTGTAAAATCATGTTATGACGGCAAAGAGAAGATCATACGCTTTGGACAGCAAGGTGCTAGCACAGCAGGAAAGCCTAAGGCTGGTGAAAGCCAACGCATGAAGAAAAAGAGAGCTAGTTTTAAAGCGAGACATCGCAAGAACATAGCAAAAGGTAAATCAAGCGCAGCCTATTGGGCAAATCGCGTAAAATGGTAATGGAGAGTTAAATGCCAATAGCTGAAGATAGTGCTGGTGGTTCACCCGTACCCGTACCTACAGATTTAACGACAAACCTTACTGGGCAAGCAACAGGTAGCGGTACGTTAGATTACACCACAGGCGATATAGATATTGTCGTAACTGTTGTAGATAATGGTCACAATCACATACTAGATAACATTACAGACGTACAGGTTAACAATGCAATTAGCGGTCAAGTATTAAAGTACAATGGTAATGTGTGGGTAAATGGCACAGATGAAAATGCTGGTATTACTGCTATTGTACAGGACTTGACTCCCCAGCTTGGCGGTAATCTTGATTTAAATAATCGGAATATCACAGGCACAGGCAATATAGCTATTACTGGTACTATTGATGGGCGTGATGTATCAGCAGATGGCACAAAGCTTGACGGCATTGAATCTGGAGCAACAGCTGACCAAACAGCAGCGCAAATCAAAACAGCGTATGAAAGTAATGCAAACACAAACAATTTTGCTGACGCTGATGTAAGTAAACTAAGTGGTATAGAGCCGGGTGCTACGGCAGATCAGACTGCAGCGCAGATTAAAACAGCATACGAGAGCAATAGCAATACAAACGCATTCACAGATGCCGACCATACAAAATTAGACGGAATAGAAGCATCGGCTGATGTTACAGACACAACAAATGTTGTTGCTTCACTTACTGCTGGTACTAACGTGACAATAGCGGCTGATGGTACTATATCTGCAACAGGCGGCAGTAGCGGACTAGCACACGTTGTAGACGATACTACACCACAACTTGGAGGCAACTTAAGTCTTAATTCACACGATATTACAGGCACAGGTAATATAGATATTGCAGGTAAATTGACACTTGAATCCTCAGACCCAGAAATATTACTTGTAGATACAAATACGAATGTAACTACGAGTATTGATAGTAACTCTAGTGCTGGTTCATTACAAATCCACGTTGATAAAGGCGAAACAGGTTCAAATCCTAGATTTATTGTTAATGTTGGTTCGCAAGACAGTGTCTTACGTGCTACGACTTCAGGGTTAGATGTAACAGGTAATATTACTGCTACAGGCACATCTACTTTTGATGCTATAGATGTTTCGGAGATAGAAATCGGCGATGGTGGTGGAAATGTTGCCACAGATGCAAGGAATATAGGTTCCAAATCAAGTTTTTTATTGATACAAAGAGATGAAGCAGTACCAATTGAAGTATGGGGTTCAAGAATAGAGTCAAGAAGTACACATTATTTCGGTGGTAGTAATACAACTGCAGAAGCAAATATTGATACATCTGGTAATATTACAACAACTGGAACTATCTCTAGTGGTAATCTAGATGTAACAGGTGACATTGCTGTGTCAGGCACAGTAGATGGCGTTAATATAGCTGCAAGAGATGCTGTATTAACTACTACAACAAATACTGCTGATGCTGCGCTACCTAAAGCTGGTGGCACTATGACAGGTGACATACTGTTTAACGATAATGTCAAAGCTAAATATGGTACTAGCTCAGACTTACAAATCTATCACGATGGTAGTAACTCTTACATTTCAGATACAGGTACAGGCGACGTTATTGTTAAAGGACAGTATATACGCTTACAAGATGAGGTAGGTACTAACTTACTAACAGCAGACGGAAATGACGCGGTATCATTATACTATGGTGGCGCGTCTAAACTAGCTACAACATCTACTGGTATAGATGTAACAGGTTCATTGACACTGACAGGTCAACTGCAAATGAACGGCAATATAATTGATAATGTTGAGGACATAGTGCTCAAAGATAGATTGTTGCATCATGGTGACTCAAACAATTATTTTGAGTTTGATACTGACGTACAATATTTTGTTACAAATGGTAGCGAAAGAATGAGGATTGATAGCGGTGGTATAGATGTAACAGGTAATATAGATGCTACTAGAAGCGGTGGCTCAACACTAACACTAGAAAATTCTATTACATCTATTAGTGCTAATGAGTTAATCGGCGGTATTGATTTTAAAGGTAATGATACATCCGAAGATGGTAATGAGGTGCTTGCATTTATTAGAGCAAACGCATTAGACACAACGCCCGATAGTTGCATTAGATTTGGTACATTGCAAAACAATGGCGGTGTAGATGATGTTGTAACTGAACGTATGCGTCTTGATAATTATGGGCGCTTGGGCATAGGTAGTACATCACCGAGTTCACTACTACATTTAGCATCGAACGCACCTTATATTACATTTGAAGATGTTGATAACAATCAAGATTGGCAGATACAGGCAACTGCGTGGTTTGCTATTCGTGACCAAACTGCAAACGCAGAACGTATGCGTATTGATAGCTCAGGTAACGTGGGCATAGGGACTACATCACCACAAGTTAAGCTACAAACAACTGTTGCAAACGCTTCTACAGAAGCCATAAGAATTACTAACGATGCAGATGCAGTCAGAACGCATATGCTACCTGCGGAGATACAAGCACATAATTCTAATTTAACACTAAATGCTAACGATGGTGGTTTTGCAACTGTTATTAAAGCGGGTGGCGCAGAACGTATGCGTATTGATAGCGGTGGTATAGACGTTGCTAATGGAACAACATATACAACCACAGGTGACTTCTTAGCTAAAGTACAACAAAACTCTAACGCATCAGGTAAGAACGGCTTATCCGTTATGAATGCTTGGGCAAGTAGCACTTCAACAATATTTGAAGCGGCTATGGGTTGGAATGGTGTAGCGGCAGGTTATTATCCAGTTTTCACAATAGACGGATTAGGTAAAACTACTTGGACAGATAATGCTGGCAATGTTAGAGCTACCATAGATGGCAGTGGGTTAGATGTGTCAGGTGGTATTTCTATAAATAGCTTTACGCCTACTCTAACATTTAATGACTTAAGTGCTACTTCAGACTATGAGATAGAGGTAGACCAAGCTAAAATGAAAATCAAAGCTGGAACTGCGACTAAACTAGAGGTTAACACTTCAGGTATAGATGTAACAGGTGACTTAACTGTATCAAGTACAATAGAAGTTGGTTCACTAACACCTAATCAAGATGGTGCTATTGAAGTTGGTGTTATAGCATTAGGTACACCCGCTATATCATCTACAACTGATTCAACAGGACTAAGAAACCACATTATATTTGATAATCCCAATGGTGCGGTTGGTAAAATAAACACACTAAATTCAAGCACTAGCTATCTTACAAGCTCAGACTATAGACTTAAAACTGATGTGCAAGAAATGACAGGCTCTATTGATAGAGTTAAAGCACTAAGGCCAGTAAACTTTGAATGGGTAGTCGATGGCACTAGAGTAGACGGCTTCTTAGCACATGAGGCACAAGAAGTAGTGCCAGAAGCGGTTGATGGTGAAAAAGATGCAATGCGTGACCAAAAGTATGTTGAGAGTGAAGCAACAGGTGACATATATACTCCTGCCGTAAAAGCAACATATGAAACAATACAAGTTGAGCTAACACCTGCTGTTGAGGCCGTTTATGAAACTGTAACAGTAGAAATAAGCCCTGCCGTTGATGCTGTTTATGAAACAATCACAGTAGAAATAAGCCCTGCTGTTGAAGCTACCTATGACGATGATGGAAATGAGTTAACACCTGCTGTCGAAGCGATAACAGAGGAACAAGAGCAACTTGTTACACCTGCAATTGAAGCGGTAACAGAAGAACGTGAGCAACTTGTTACACCTGCTGTTGAGGCTACTTATGAGGAGCAAGAGCAAGAGCTAACCCCTGCTATTGATGAAGTAATACATAGCTCAGATGTTGAGAAGCCAGATGAACTTGAGGAAGGTCAACTATGGCGCGAAACAACAGAAAAAGTTATGGCAACAAGGCAAGTGCCAGATTATCAAGGTATTGACCAAAGTAAGATAGTGCCGTTGCTAACTTCAGCATTACAAGACGCTATTGCTAAGATTGAAGCATTAGAAACACGCCTAGAAGCATTAGAAGCATAAATGAATAATTTACTAAGCATAACAAAAGACTGGATAATTGGCGACGAGCATAAGTTAGTCGATGGCTGGCAAATTATAAAACCTAATGGCGATGGAAATTATGTAGGTGACAAATTTGACTATGCAGTAACAGCAGTATATTTATTGAACAAGAACAGTACAAAAAGAGCATTGCTTTCGTTGTTGACCAGACGCTGCAGTATCTATTCTGTTACACTTGGTGGAGCCAAGACATTAGTAGTGAAAAGTCAGGGACGTTTCATAGATTTAAATAAACGAGCATGGGTTAATCGTTGCAATCTTGAATGCAGTGAACCTATGTATCAATTTAGATTTAGGCTGGCTTTGCCATACATTGGTTACAAGCTTTTGCTAGGTCGGTATGAGCGATGGCTATTATGGAACAAAATCTCGTAAACGTATTACTAACTGGCGCAAGTATTATGCTAGGTGCAATGCTTAGAACAATATGGACAGGCGTTAAAGACTTAGAACAATCAGATAAAGAAATTAATGACAAACTTACTAAAATAGAAGTTACTGTTGCAGGTAATTATATAAAACGTGCAGAGTTTAATGAAATAGTACAAAGGTTATTTACTAAGCTAGATGCAATAGACCAGAAGCTTGATGCAAAGGTTGATAAATGAGCTTAGGTATTACAGAACTTATTGCAGGTATATTTAAGCCAGCTACGGAACTAATAGACAACTTACATACGTCAAAAGAAGAAAAACTTGAACAGAAGCGACTGTTACTTGAGGTGCAAGGCAGAGCAATGGACAGAGTTCATGAATATAACACAGAATTGCTTATGGGTCAGGCCAAGATAGTAAACAGCGAAGCAAGTTCAGAGCATTGGTTAACAGCTAATTGGAGGCCATTAGTTATGCTTACTTTCACAGGATTAGTTGTAGCACGTTTTCTTGGCTTTGAGGCTGAAGGCATGACAGAGAAAGAATATCAAAGCTTGTGGAACTTAATCACGTTAGGCGTTGGTGGTTACATTGGTGGTAGGTCAGTAGAGAAAGCTATTAAGACATACAAAGGTACAGGCGAGTAAATGCCTTTCAGATTTAGTAAAAGTAGCAAGAACAGATTGCTGGGTGTTGACCCAGACATATTTAAAGTGGCTAGACTTGCAATACAAATTACTAAGGTTGATTTTGGTATACCACTTCATGGTGGTTTGCGTACACAAGCAGAGCAATATGAACTATTTACAGCTGGCTTATCTAAGTGCGATGGATATGAGAAAATCAGTTCGCATCAAACAGGAGAGGCATTAGATGTATATGCTTATGTAAATGGCAAAGCATCTTGGAAAGAGGAGCATTTAGCAATGGTTGCAACGGCAATGCTACAATCAGCAAGTCAGTTAAATGTTTCATTAGAGTGGGGTGGTTTATGGAAATCATTTATTGATATGCCACACTTCCAATTACAAAAAAAGAGGCCACAATTAAGCGACCTCTAAGTTTGCTACAAGGAAATAGGGGATAAAGAAACCTTGTAACATGCTATTAGCATAGAAAGTTAAAACAAGCAAATGGGAAAAACGAATTCAAGTAAAGTAAATTGGTTAGACTTAAAGGAATATTGTATTAACCAACGCGAATTAGAAATAATTACTGCGCGTGCCGCTGATGATACTGTTGATGACACTGCCGCTAAATTTGGTTTGTCTGTTAGAGCTATATTTACAATATCAAGTACAGTTAAAGCAAGAGCGGCACGCAGAGGCCACGCACCAGAACACGATATGATTGCTACTGCGCCAGATGGCTTTCAGGTAAAAGGTGTATCTAGTTATTATAATGCAAGTGGACAGTTAACTGGTCAATGGGTAAAAACTATTGGTGACAAAGAACGACAACATGAGATTATGTTGTTAGCTATTGAGGATACGCATAAAAATTATAAGCCATTTAAGCCAAGCCCTAAAGTTGAGCACACAGATAAAGATTTATTATCATTAATTACGATTACAGATTTTCATTTGGGGATGTACGCATGGGAAGCTGAGACAGGTGACGATTGGGATGTAAATATATCAAAGCGTGTGTTTCTCAATGCAATAGCAGATATGATAGAAGCTTCACCTAAAGCCCATACAGGCTTTCTTTGCCAACTAGGTGATTTCCTGCATTTTGATGGCATTACAGCTGTCACACCTATGTCAGGCCACATACTTGATGCAGATACACGCTATAGTAAGCTTGTAGGGTTGACTATTGAGATAATGACCCAAGCGGTTCATATGATGCTTAAAAAATTTGGTAAGGTTGTTGTAGTTCAGGCAGAAGGCAACCATGATATGTCAGGTAGCATTTGGCTAAGAAAGCATATAAAATACGTATTTAAAGATGATAAAAGAGTTGAAGTGATTGACAATGAATTTCCTTACTACGCTTATTTACATGGTGAGATATTATTAGGGTTTCATCATGGACATAAGAAAAGAATGGCACAACTGCCAAAGCTATTTGCAAGTGAGCCACGTTTTCGTAAGCTATGGGGGCAATCTACACAAGCTTACATACATACTGGACATATGCACCACGAAAGAACAGTGGAGGATGGTGGAGCCGTAGTCGAGCAACACCCGACCTTGTCAACACGAGATTCATATTCCACCGCTGGCGGTTGGACGTCAGCAAGAGGTGCTAAAGTGATTACATATCATTATAAGCTTGGCGAGGTACACCGAACAACCGTGAGGCCACGTTAGCCGCTTGCTTATATTGTAGTTCTAATTTATCACAGATAGCATAAAACTCAGTTGCCTTATCAGCACCATATGTCGTGTATGACGACCAGTTTAATGTCTCAATGAAGTTAAATTTGTTAGTGTAGACATCACGTCTAAACAAATGAAATTTGTATTTTCTGACTTCACCATCGTCGTGTACGCATTCTTGGTTAAGAAAGTAGATGTCCATATATTCGTCTATGTTGTCCATCCAATTCCATGTTTGTATAAAAGGCATTAGTCTATCTCCTTTATATTTGGTTTGTAAGTATTTTTAAACCCTCTTGATTGTATTTTAGTACGACCTTGTATTTTCTGCTTAGGTTTCTGTGATTTCTTGGTCGTTTTTAATAGCGAACGTAATTTCTTACGTGCTAAGCTATCTGCTTTATCTTTAACGATTGCACACTTAATGCAGGTCAATGAGATATTACGCAATTCGTGTTTACCACCTAACGCACGACTGTGTAAGTGTTCTTCTCGGATGTGTTTTGGTTTAAATACTAAGAACTCTTTACAAGTCGCACATAAGCCATTTTGTTCAGCAACTAATTGTCCAAACTGCATTTTAGTTAGTGGTTTAAATTTAACATAGTCGGGATGGTCAGATAGCTTCATAGTCGCCTCTAATTGCTTTGCTAACATCATCTTTTAATATCTTTAACCATTTATGTTGGTCGCGTGTATCTCGCCTTAATATTGCATTGCGATATTTATAACGTGAATAATATGGGTGATTTTTATAATAAGTTACAGTGCCACTTTTATCTTTATATTGTTCAATCATTACGCAAGCTTTCATTTAATTCATGTAATATGCTAGGCGTTAAATCATCACCATACAGATTTATAATCTTAGCCCAGTGCTTTTCTGGTATGCCTTTATTGACATACCATTTTCTAATTGTTTGTTGTTGAGTTTTACAATGTTGACTTAAAGCAGTAGTGCCTCCACATTGTTCTATAATTTGTTTTATTGTATGTTGCATTTTACACTCCTTTCATAATATTTTTGGCATAATCATCAATATCTTCATTTGTCATTAGTTTGTGTTTAGATAATAATTCCCATCTTTCTTTCCATGTCAGGTTTTCAAGTTTCCATTTATATTCGCACCAATAATTAGCCGCGATATCTTCATATGAACATGAGTCATATAAATTGCTATATTTACTACAAGCTTTTGTTATACGTTTATCTTCAAATTCCCACATAAGCGTGTTAAAAAAAACTTCATACATTTCAAAATATAACCAGTCATTCAATTTAGCACAGGTAATACACATCTGTTTATAACTTATTCTTTTCTTCTTCTGTTTTTTTATTTGTCCAGAGCAATCCATTACATGGTTAGTATATGATGGAGGATTGGCCTCAAGTCGCTTGCGTGATTTTTCAATGTACTTCTTGCTAAAAAAGAATTTGGTAAATCGTAATTCAATACAAGCGTGTTCTGCATTATGACGATGACCTAATTTTAGACCTGCTAAATGTCCTGTTTCATGTATTATATTTGCCCAACCAGTGTGTGGTGCAAGTTTGTATGTGTAATAACCTTTTACCTTACTTTTATTGTCACGCCTACCATGAGTACTCAAATCTTCTACAATCCAGCTACTTTTTCTTTTCCTTCTCGTTAAACCAATAGCGTAATCATATGTAGCATTTTCAATTTTATATGGAAATTCTTGATTGAACTCTTTTAACCAAAATGCTTTTATACATTGTACTGCTGTTTTAAAGTCAGCAGGTTCATTAGGTTCACCGAATCTAATTGTAAAACCATTATCCTTCCAAATTTTATTAGTACGTTCATAAACGTTCTTGGCTTCTTGTGAAACTTTCATATTACATCTCCTATAAAATGGCTTAATTGCCTTATGTAATATTTATATAGTAATTTATTTATTCTGTTATGTAAAGCTAAAAAAGATAATTATTTTACTTTACATTATATATATAGTTTGATACTGTAATTTTATTATCAAGCAATTAAGCTACAAAAGGAGATAATATGACTAATAAATTTAATATATGGATAGATACATTTATTAATGAAAAAAATATAGATGTTGAACAGGTATTAGAAATTAATGGCAACAGCGGAATGAATTATATTCCATTAAATTGCTTAATTGACGCTATAAAAAATACATCTAATAATGAACAAAATAATATAAAAAATATGTTAGTAAAAATAGATTTCTATCATAAAGATGTAATACATTATTTCAAACATTTAGCACAAGCTATAGCAATTTAAGGGGATAAAAATGGTAAAGTATCAACCAGCAAATAGTTATTATAATTATAACGAAATAACAAATCATATAGAAATACCACGCGATAATTGGAATAATTTTATAGCCGATTATCATAAACATTATGGTAGTAATGGTAAGTGGTATATATCACATTATAATACAGAAACACATGGAACTGACTTAGTTCCTGTAATAATTACATAACTGCATAAAAATAGGAGATTAAATATGCAATATTCAGAATCAACAAAAAACATAGCACCAGCTGTTACAGCCGCTAGTAATGCTATTACTGGCGCAAAGAAAGATGGTAAAAACCCACATTATAAATCAACATATGCAACACTTAGCTCAGTTATTAATGCGGCTAATAAACCATTAAGTGATAATAATTTAAGCATTATGCAAGAATTAAGTGAAATAACAGACAACCAAATGATTAAAGTTACTACACGATTAACACATACGTCTGGCGAATATTATGAATTAGTAACACCAGCACCATTGAAAAATAAAGACATACACGTGCTAATGAGTACATTCACTTATTGCCGTAGGAATGCAATATCAGCAATGCTCAATATGCCTGTTGAAGATGACGATGGAAATAAATCGCATGATGCAAAAGCAGAAGAACCTGATTTTGATACAGAACCTTTAATGAAAAATATATATCAAGCACAAACTGTAGAAGAATTAGATGCAATAGCTAATACTATAAGACATACAAAAATGCCTAACAATAGCAAATCTACATTGCGAAGTTTATATCTAACAGCAAAACGTACTATGTTAAAAAAAGAAGATAATAATGAAAATACATAATGTAGAACAAGGTAGCCAAGAATGGTTTGAAGCGAGGTGCGGTAATTTTACTGCATCTCGTATTAAAGATATATTAGCTAAAACAAAAAGTGGGTATAGTACATCGCGCAAGAATATGATTGTTAAATTAGCATTAGAGCGCATGACTGGTCATGTCGAACAAAATACATATACTAGCCCTGCAATGCAACGTGGAACAGAGCTAGAAGCTGAAGCAAGAGATTGTTACGCTTTCGAATTTGATTATATAAATATAAAAGAAGTAGGTATGGTGACCCACCCTGATTTTAATTATATAACGTGTTCGCCTGATGGTTTAGTTGATAGTAATGGATTAGTAGAAATTAAATGTCCATCTGCAATGCATAAACACGTTAGCTATTTACAAGAAAATGCACACGCAATTGAATATAAAACACAATTACAGCATCAATTAATGGTAACTAAAAAAGAATGGGTTGACATAGTATCTTATGACCCACGCTTTCCAGTTGGATTACAATTAGCGCGTTGTAGGGTTCTACCAGACTTAGAATATCAAAAATATATGCTTGAAGAAATACATAGTGCCAACAGTGAGGTTGAAGCATTATTGTTGGAACTTAACCAATTACAAGGAGATAAAAATGGTTAATAAAGTAATTTTAATAGGAAATATAGGAAGTGAGCCACAAGTTAGGTCATTTAGTAATGGTAATAAAAACATGAGTTTTTCATTAGCTACAAATGAACGTTGGAAAAATAAATCTGGTGAAACACAAGAAAAAACATATTGGCATAAAATAAGCATATTTAATGAAAATTTAATAAAGCTAATGGAAAATTATGGTGGCATGGGTTCAAAAATATATATTGAAGGCAAGTTAATAACCAGAAAATATAGTACTGATAGCGGTGATAAATATACGACTGAAATTGTATTAGAAAGATATAATGGAGAAATTAAATTGCTTGGTAATAATAATAAAGGTACTGGATTAATTTCATTGCCTGAAAAGCCAATAACAACAGATTATCCATTAGACGATGAAATACCGTTTTAAAGATGGGTCAATATACAATACAAATTAACAGTGAGGTTGAGAGAACAAAAGCTCTTGACCTTACTAAAAGAGCACCAGCTGGCACATATATAACTTGGAAACGTGATAAACGCACCACAAATCAAAATAGCTTGATGTGGGCATTATTAACTATAATTAGCAATCAAGTACGCTGGAATGGTAATGAATGGCATATAAGTGATATTGGTGGTCGTTATAGTCCAGAAAATTGGAAGCAAGTTTTTGCCTCTAGTTTATACAAAACGCAATTTATGCCAGACCTTGATGGCGGTATGATACCATTAAATCCAAGTACGAGCAAAATGACTAAGGAGCAACATAGCGAATTATGTGAATTAATTATAGCGCAAGCCAACAACTGGGGTATTAATATAAAAGATATAGAAAGTGAATAAACTAGTATTACCATTTCCAATTAGCGTTAATGCTATGTATTCAAACCTTGGACGAAGGCGTGTTAAATCTAAAAGATATAGAATATGGCGTGAAAAAGCAGTTGCAACATTACAAATACAATATAACGAAAAATTAATAGATTATAATATAAAGTTAGAAAT
>Ga0208667_1000339_pt1 | contig 20971 bp, 27 predicted proteins | sample 11BtaG_FD_184085 | JGI IMG/M metagenome (GOLD analysis project Ga0208667, IMG submission 184085) | Marine viral communities from the Subarctic Pacific Ocean - 11B_ETSP_OMZ_AT15265_CsCl metaG (SPAdes) (version 2) | ecosystem: Environmental > Aquatic > Marine > Oceanic | place: Pacific Ocean... | reverse complement strand
TTTGCACCTAAACCAACGGGACCAGTATTACCTGACAGACAAATGGCAGCGTATGGTGGTATCATGGGTCTAGATGGAAGAAAACAATATGGTATTGGATCATGGTTCCAAGAAAATATTATGGATCCAATTAAAGGAAGTAAATTAGGAAAAGCAGCTACTGCTGCTGCAGCCACATATTTAGGAAATAAATATTTGCCTGAAAAATATGGTGGAGGAAAACTAGATGATTTTTTTGAAGTTATTGGAGATACTGTTTCAACGGGAGCAGAAAAAGTAACCGATCTTTTAGGAACAAAAATAAATAAAAATGATCCAGAGTCTCAAACTTATGGTGGTTCAATTTTAAGTGGTATAGGTAAAAACATTGTACCAATAGTTGGTGGTATTGGAGCAGGTTTATTTACTAAAAATACAGAGTCTGACACACCAGGTTTACCTGATGACAATACAGGAATAAATTTATCAGACTATAAAAAAGCTGCAAACTTATTAGATCAAAAACAAGGACTAGCAGCAAACATGAATTTTTTACCAACAGTTGCATCAAGAAAATATTCACCAGAAGAAATGGCTATTACATATGCAAACGCAGCTAACGGTGGGAGAATAGGGTTTGAAAATGCAGGTCCTGTAGTTGATGAACAAACTACAGCAATGATTTTAGATATGAATAATAGAGGCATGGATGTAGATACAATTTCTACAATGACTCAAACAGATGCTAACACTGTAAATGCTATACTTTCTGCACAAAATCAAAAAGCAGAAGGTGGAATCATGGACCTTGGTGGTATGGAAAAAGATTATAGAGCTGAAGGTGGGTTTGTACCTATAGGAAAACAAGAAAAAGCAGACGATGTGCCTGCAAGATTAAGTGTAAATGAGTTTGTATTTACTGCAGATGCTGTTAGAAACGCAGGTGGTGGAGATATAGATCAGGGAGCACAAGTTATGGAGAACATGATGAAACATTTAGAAGCGGGTGGACAAGTATCAGAAGAGTCACAAGGAATGGGTGGTGCTAGAGATATGTTTGCAACTTCACAAAGATTAGGAGACGTAGTATAATGGCAATAGAACAAGTACAAAATTTACCACAACAATACGTAACAGACCTTGGTGCTGATTACGGAAAACAATTAGCAGGGTTAACATCTATACCATTAGATACAGCTAGACTTGCACCGCAAGTAGCAGGGCAAGATGCTTTACAAACACAAGCGTACAATTTAGCAGGATCAGGTGTTGGAGCATACCAACCTTATCTTACACAACAAGCAGCATACTCAGGACCACAAGCTTACCAAGGATTTGCATCTCCATATCAACAAGATGTAATTGATGCAACTCTATCAGAATTTGACAAACAAACTCAAGCAGGTTTAACAGGTATTGGACAACAAGCAGCTATGTCTGGTAATTTAGGCGGCGGTAGAGAAGGTGTAATGAGATCAGAATATATGTCTAATCAAGATGCTAACAGAGCATTGATACAATCAAAATTATTACAACAAGGATTTAACCAAGCTAACTTAAATGCACAGACAGCATTTAATCAGCAAGGACAATTAGGACAAAACGTACAAGATTTTGGAACAGCAGATATTAACCAGTTGGGTCGATTGGGCGGACTACAACAGGCACAAAAACAAGCAGAGCTTGATGCAGTAAGAGAAGCAAATAGATTAGAAGCATACGAACCTTATGAAAGACTAGGTACATATGGTTCAGGAGTTGCAAGTCTATTTTCTGGTAATGCACCATTCGGCAATCAATCAACTGTAACACCTAACCCTACACCATTACAAACGGCTCTTGGAACAGCAAGTGTACTAAGTGGTATCTTTGGTGGTGGTAACCAAAAAGATACTAGTGGTTACATGAAATACATATAGGATAACATGAGCAGAATATTAAGCAGACCTATGTTTAGAAAAGGTGGTAGTGCCGGCGAAGGTATTACTTCAGGACTAGCTCCTAGACAAGGTTATGAAGAAGCAGGTGATGTAAAGCAAAACGATTTGTCTAAAGTAAATCTTAAAGATATGAACATGCAACAGATAAAAGATCTAGCAGATAGCATGGCTTTTAAAGCACCACCAATGCAACCAGATAATTCGTTAAGAGATTTTAAAATAGACTTTGGTTTAGATTTAATATCAAGATCACCAGGTGGAAACATATTCCAAACAGCAGGCGCAGCAGCCAAAGAACCATTTGCTAATTTTAGAAACAGCAGAGCAGCATACAACAAAGCTGCGAATGAAAGAGCAATCAATAGATACAACAGTCAAACAGGAATGTTTGATACATTACTAGGTGCACAAGCCAAGATCCTTGGATCAGAAGGTGGATCAAGACAGTTTGCTAAACAAGCAAACGATGCAGAGATACAAGATCTTATGACTCAACTGTTTGAATTAGATGCAAAGCAGAAAACAGATCAAGCTTTATCTGATGACGAGTATGCACAACAACAAGCAATTTTAATGCAAAGACTACAAGGATACACTGGTAAGAATCCTGCGGTAACATCTTTGTTTGGTAATAAAGAACAAGCAGAAATCGTTATTCAAGGAATACAAAATGATATAACAACTAGTGAAGCCATTATTAAAGTCATGGGTCCTGATGGTGAAATGATAGAAGTGGTTGAAGGTGATTACGCTGATGAAAATCCTAAATACATTGCAGAAGAAACAGCTAAAAGATACATAGCATTATATAATAAAATGTTAAAAGAATCTATGGGTTTAGCAGAAGGTGGTAGAGCTAATTTTAATATGGGTGGTGATGTAATGGAAGAACAAATTACAGAAATATCAGAAACACAACCAAAAGAAATTGCACCAACAGGAGACAGTTTATCTTATGAAGAACTAAGAGCAAGATTACCGAAAGAAGTAACCGATGACATCGTAGTAATTCTGGCAGAAAGCCCACAAGCTTTAGTAGATTTTGCAGAGATACAAACACAAACGGATGTTGATGAATTCAATATGAAGTACGGAGTAAATTTATCATTACCGTCAGGAGCATAACATGGCCGACGAAAAAGAAAAGCGAACGCTTTTAGGTGATATCCAAAAAAATATCATAGACAAGATTGGTAACGAAGATATCATGAAAGGTGATATTACTCGTTACAAAGTTCCAAAAAATTTACCCGAAGTTCCAATCAAAACGATTGAAAGAAGTAAAAAGAAAGTAATAGAAAACGAAAGTGAATTTGAAAATGCTTTTAATTATGCAATGAAAAAAGCATATGACAGAAGTAAACTTCCAACTAAGTATACCAAAGAAGGCTTACTGCAGGCAGCGTTAACATTTTCTAACACTGGTATGGTACCAATGTTACAAAAATATGCTGAAGACCAAGACCCAGAAGTTAAAAAGAAAAGAAAATACATAGAAGGTTACACAGACATAGCTAAATCTATTATGAGAGGTGGTCCTAACTTTGTAAGAGGAGCTAGTGAGTTTGTACTAACACCTATTGACTATGTATTTGATACAGACTTTCAAACAAAATTTAATAAGATGATGGACACTAAAGAAGTGTTGGGTGAAGCAGAAACTTTACCAGGAGCATTATCAGAATTACTTGCAGAGTATGCAATACCAGTATCTGCTGCAACTAAAGTTGTTAACGGTGCTAAAACTTGGAAACAAATTAAAAACTTACAACAGTTTATGGGTACAAGTAAAGCATCTAAGATTGCTCAAAGAATGGGAAGAGATGCAACTATACTTGGTTTATCAGAAGTAGCTGTTAGATCTGGATCAGACCCTAATGAAGATTATGGATTAGAATATAAAATTCCTTTTACTGACATTAGTGCAGGTAGAATTAATCAACCTGAATCTACTAAAGGACTTACAGGCAGTGACTTAGCATTAGCTACAATTAAAAATAAATTTAGATATGCAAGAGAGGGTACATTACTCGGTGGTGGATTTCCACTAGTTGGAAAAGCATTACAACAAACATATAAGTATGCAGCTAAACCTGTAATCAAAGGTGGTTTAAATGTAGCCGGTAAAACTATGGGTGGTGTTGCTAAAGTTGCAAGTATGGATAAGTATGTACTACCAAACATGGCCAAAGGATTAAGATACGCTGCAGTTAAACCATTAGAAAAAGTTGTAGCACCTATTATAATTGGAGCATGGGCTAAAACTAATCCTGTTAAAGTTGCAAAACAATTACCACCGTTTGCAGAGTGGCGAATGATAACTAAAACTAATCCTAACAAAGTATTATCAGAAACAAAATCATTAGATGATTTTTTATCTAACTTTAGATCTTTTTCTGAAGACACATTAGAAATGGGTTTAATAAAAGAATCATTAAGAAATACAATTAAAGGAAAATCTAGAAGAATAAATAAAGCGTTAGATGATTTAGATCAAGGTTATTATAAGTTAGCACAAGGATTTCAAGGAAAGTATAATCAAGGTGTTACATCTAAAGTGGGACAAAAATATGATTTAGATAAAGTTACAGAATATTTAAAAGGTCAAAGAAAACTAAGTGATCTACCAGAAGAGTATAGGTTTTCTGCAAAAGATATTGATAAACAATTAGATGAACTTAGAGAAGCACTATCAAAAGCGTTACCTAACAATCAAAAGTTTGCAGATTTTAAAAAAGATTTATTAGATAGAGGCAACAAGTATATGAGAGCGTCGTTTGATATATTTGAAAGACCAATGTTTCAACCGTTAACTAAGGACAAAGAAGCAGCTGTAGATTACGTATTAAAAAAAGTGGTCAGAGGTAACAAAGATTTTAAAGAAGCTGCAGCATCAGAGTTTCCTAATCTAAGTAAAGAAGCAGCATTAAAAGAACAAGCAAAAAGAATTGTCGAAAATATTTTATACACAGGTCGTGCAGAAAAAATGGATCCTATTGCAGCACTTAGAAAAATAGGTCTTAAATTTTTAAGAGATGATAATTATAAATTTTTAAAACGAGGTGAGGAATTACCAGATGTTATACAAAAGTTATTAGGTAAAGGAGATAACTTACGTTCATCTGTTGCAATGACTACAGCAGAAATGATGACTCAAGTATACACTAAAAGAGCTTATGATAATCTATCTAAAGTTTTACAAAACTCAGGACAATTAGTTAAAACAGAAGCACAAGCTATGAAGTTTCCTGGTTACGAACAGATACATAAAATACCTGGTCTTGGTGTATTATCTAGTGACATTCAAGGATTGTATGCAAGAAAAGAATTAGCAAACGCATTAAAAAGTACACGTGGACCGTTAGATAAATTAATTGAAGCATCTATCTATAGACACATACTACAGTTTAAAGTTTTAACACAAATGGGTAAGACAGTATTCTCACCACAAACTCAAGTGCGTAATGTATATTCTGCAGGTTTCTTTCCATTTGCAAGAGGTCATATAGGTGGCAATTCCAGTGTATCAGATTCATTTAAAATTGTATTAGAAGACATATTTCCATCAGGAAGAATAACAAAAGAAAAATTATTTGATTTTATAGAAAAAGAAATATCACTAGGTACAATGGATGAAAACATTATATCATCTGAGCTTGGTGCAGTGTTAAACGATATCAAAGGTGGCGCTGTAAATACCTTAGACGAATTGTTTGAAGCGTTTACTAAAAAACCATTAGTCAGAGATGCAACACGTTTGTATGCAGGTGGTGATTCTTTGTGGAAAATATATGGCAGACAATATGTTAAATCACAAATGACTGAAGTATTACCAACTATACCTAAAGCTTTAGAATATGCTAATCACATGGGTTTAAAAATAGGACCCATTAATCCTATGACAGGTGCTAAACGTACGTTAGATAATATATTAGATGAAATATCAGCACACGAAATTAGAAACGTGTACCCAACATACAGTAAAGTACCACCAGCAATTCAATCTATTAGAAAATTACCACTTGGTAACTTCGTTGCCTTTCCTGCAGAGATCTTGCGTACTGCAACACGGATCATGGATTTTAATCTTAAACAAATGGCACACCCTAATCCTAGAATAAGACAGATGGGTCTTAAAGGAGCAATCAGCACACCTCTAGCGTTTGGTGGTGTTGGTGTCGGAGCTACAGCTTTAAGTCAAGCATTAACAGGCACATCACCTGAACAATGGTCGGCCTATCAAAGATCTTTTGCTGCTGACTGGGATAGAAATGCTAACCTTGTAGCCTTTACAGGTTTTGACAAAGGTAAAGCTAAAGCATTTAATTTTTCATATTTTAGTCCATACGATTTTTTACAAAAACCATTAAACGCTGTAATGCAAAAAGCTGCTGAACAAAACCTAAGTGAGCAAGACACTTCTGAGTTTATATTAAACATGATGTTAGCTCCTGACGGACCTGTTATGGAAATGTTAAGTCCATTTTTATCAGAGCAATTAGGATTAGAAGCTTTACTAGATGTACAACCAGGTGGTATATTACTTGGAGGTAGGGGTGGTAGAACAGCAGAAGGTGTTAGAATTTATTCTGAGTCTGATGATGTAGGAGATAAATTACAAAAATCATTTATGCATTTAATGAATGCAGTAGAACCTGGACTGGTATCAACGGCACAAAAATTTGAAAAAGGTGCAACAGATGATTTAACTAGAGGTGGTCAACCGGTTAACTTAAAAGATGAATTAATTGCATTATTATCTGGAGTTAGAATTATCAACATAGATATATTAAAATCTATGGAATACAAAACTGGTGAGTTTAACAGATTAATGAGAGCTATTGATGACACTGAAAAAATATATAGTCCTGAAAATTATAACTCAAGAGGACCCGAAGTAATACTTAGAGAGTATAATCAAATGCAGTTAGAAGGATACAAAATACAACAAGACTTTTATAAAATGATTGTTGATGCAAAAACTATAGGTTTAAATAACTTTGACATTAGAAAAAAATTAAAAGCACAAGGACTCGGTACTAAAATGATTAGTAATTTAATGAATGGTGTATTTACACCTATTAACTATTCTGATTCTAGATTTAAAAAGAAAGTTAAGGCAGTAGAACGATTAGCTAAAGAAAAAACAAAAGAAAGTGCAGACTATAGATTTATTGTAGATCCTAATTATCTATATCCTAAACTTCAATTAAACTTATTAAAAAATAGTTACAGATTTAAAAAGTTAGATCCTAAAGATAAATTAAAAGTGTATAAAGAAGGTAAGAATCCTAATACTGAAGGTATATTCGGTAAGTTTTTAAAAGGTGGACCTGGATTAATACAACGTGGTAAAAATTTAATTGACAAAGTTTTACCTGGTACACCTATGAGTAAAATACAAACACCACCATTAGGTAACACACCAATGCCTGCAAAAATGGCAAGTAACACGCAACAAAAAGACCCACAAACTAACTTGACACGTAACCAAGAAGCGTTACTATCACCGACTGAAAAGGTAATAGCGAGTAGAACATAATGACAAAAAAATCAGCGTTACAAAAAATTGAATCACATGAAAAGCTTTGCAGAATAATGCAAAAGCAAACGTTTGAGCAAATAAAAGAAATGCAAGAACGAATTAAACGAGTAGAATATTGGATTGTTGGCGGTATGGGAGCCGTGCTTTTAATTTTACTTACAGATATCACAAAATAAATTATGCAGCTTAGTAAACACTTTACTCTTTCAGAGATGATCAAGTCGATGACAGCGACGCGGAAAGGTATTGACAATACTCCAGGTGCTGGAGAAATTAAAAGTTTAGGTGATCTATGTTATGAGGTGCTCGAACCTTTACGTGCACACTTCGACAAACCTGTAACCATTACCAGCGGATATCGAAGCGAAGCGCTGTGTGAAGCGATCGGCAGCAAAAAGACGTCGCAGCATGCGAAGGGCCAGGCATGCGACCTAGAAATATTTGGTGTGCCAAACATTCAGACAGCTTACTGGCTACAAAATAACGTTGACTTTGATCAATTAATATTAGAATTTTATGATAAAGATGATCCAGCAGGAGGCTGGGTCCACATATCTTATCACGAATCTGGTGCAAACAGAAAACAAGTATTAACCTTTGACGGCAAAAAATATTCCGAAGGATTACCAGAAATGAAATGGTCCGGCGGTAAAGTCGTAAATTAAAAATTACAGCGCTCGTCGTGTGTATATCCTATTAAATCCATGACCTCAATTCTTCTCCTAAAACTTCTGATGCTATATTTATTTTTTTGCGTAGAGCTTTCACGATTTTTTCATCCACTGTATCGTCCGCCATTAAATCGACATAAGTTACCGATTTTTTTTGGCCGATTCTGTGTGCTCTGTCTTCTGATTGTAATCGCTTTTCTAAGTCATATCCGTTAGAATAGTAAATTACAGTGTTTGCAGCTGTTAAAGTTATCCCATAGCCGCCCGTAGAAGGCGTTCCAACAATAAACCGACACTCAGGGTCATCCTGAAAACGCTTAATATTGGGTTGTCTTTCTTCTTGTGGTGTTAATCCATAATAATCAACAATGGACCTCGGACCATATTTTTTAGATACTGCTTGTATAATAGCAGTAATGTCATACTGATAATGAGCCCAAATAATTGCTTTACCTTCTGTTTCTTCAAGAACATCCATAAGTTCTGTAATTCTATTATTAGGAATCGGTTGAGTTGCACCATCGTCAGCAGTAAAATGACCACACGTTATTTGTTGTAGTCTCATAAGCTGTGTCAACGTATTTACAGTAGTAGATTGTTTACCTTTTAGTATTGCAATAGCTTCTTTTTTCATTTGATCGTATAGTTTACGCTGATCTGGTGTTAATTGTATTTCACGTTTAATAAATATTTTATCAGGTAAGTCTAAACAATCTTCTTTTAATACACGATAAGAAAACCCTTTAAGTTTATCAGACAGTTCACCTAAGTTTTTAAAACCATTGACTACTTGCACTTGTCTACCGTGCATGTGTAATGTTTTCATTTCTGCATATCTATTTCTAAACGCATAATAAGATGTAAAATCTAATAACCACGGACTTAAAAAATCACACTGTGTATATAAATCTAACGGATTTTTAGTTACAGGAGAACCTGTCATTATTCTTCTATAGATAGCGGACTCTGCAAGTTTAAGAATATTTTTAGTTCTTTTAGCTGTAGGTGTTTTAATTGTAGTAGATTCATCAATAGCCATCATAGTTCTATGACAGGATAGAAATTTATTTGCAAAGTCTACACCTTTAGTTGTACTAAAAGCTTCAACATTCATAATTAAAATATGTAGTCCCTCACCCTCAGAAAATAATTCATCTAAAGATTCTTTTTGTTTTTTTGTAATAGCTGCTTTCCACAATACAGTTATATTTTCTATGTGGTTGGGTAGATGTGTTGGTAACTCATTATTATGCCAAGTTCCTACAACACCTTTTGGTGCTATAATTAAGGCACCATTAACTTTGCCTTTGTCATAAAGCATAGCTAAATTGTCTATTAATACTTTTGTTTTACCTGTACCCATTTCCATAAAATAAGCAAAAGTTTCTCGGTTCCATGACTTTTCTAAAGCAGTCATTTGATGTGCATATGGTTTTGTTTTAAATCTATAATTCATAATTTTTCTTCTTTCTACTTGACAAGATAACAACTCGGACCTATATTGTCAAGCATGAAAGAAAAAATAATTAGATATGAAGATATTAAAAATGAAGATGCACCAGCAGTTTATGTAATTCAAGAAATTCCAGGAACTGCAGAAGGTCGTCCTAAAATTAATATTATGGGTGCAGCAAATTATGGAAAGTTTAAATTTTTATTACCAGAACTTTCACAAATAATTTTTTCACCTGGTCCACTTATTTTTAAACTTAGAAAAGCATTAGCTAACTATAGAAAAAAAGATTATTTATTATTGACAGGTGATCCTGCAATTATAGGTGTAGCTTGTTCTATAGTTTCTGATATAACAAATGGCAAATACAACTTATTGAAGTGGGATAAACAAGAAAGAAAATATTATTCCATTGAAATAGATTTATACGAGAAAGGAAAAATAGATGAGTAGTATTGATTTTGAAAAAGACCAACAAGACCTTGTTGATAAAACAGCAAGTATACAATCTCTAGCAGATCAAATACAAATGTTAGAAGGTTTAAATAATAGAATAGAAACAAGTGAAAACAATCTGAAAGATTTAAAAAAAGAACATGACCGATTATCAGGAGAAGTAATTCCTACCATGATGGCAGAAATGGGATTATCACATCTCAAACTAGCAGATGGTTCTTCGGTAGATGTTAAACCAAATTATAGTGCAAATATTTCTGTAGCAAACAGAGAGAAAGCATTTAACTGGCTTCGTGAAAATGGCTTGGGTGATATAATCAAAAATGAGATATCCGTATCATTCGGTCGTAACGAGGATAACAAGGCAGCTGATTATGCTGCTCTTGCAGAGGAACGTGGGTTTCAACCAACACAAAAGTTGAAGGTTGAACCCATGACTCTTAAAGCGCTAGTCCGTGAGCGTTTAGAGGCAGGTAAAACAATGCCAACGGAAATTTTCAACGTGTTCGTTGGAAATAAGACAACAATAAAAAGGAACAAATAAAAATGAACCAAGTAACAGAGAAAAAACAAGGAGCATTAGCAGTCAATATGTTTGAAGCTGATGCAAACCAAGGTGCTCAGAATATAGCGCAAGAAGATCTTGCCTTACCTTTCCTAAAAATTTTGGGACAACTATCTCCAGAAGTAAACAAAAGAGATGGTAAATATGTCGATGGCGCAGAGCCCGGCAAAATAATCAACACTGTCACAAACGAATTGTTTGATAAAATTAGTGTTGTACCTTGTCATTACAAAAGACAATATATAGAATGGCAAGACAGAGGTACCAGCAGTGGTGCACCTGTTGCAATTCACAGTGCAGATAGTGATATCGTTAGTCAAACCACAAGAGGTAAAGACTACAAAGACAGATTACCAAATGGTAATTATCTTGATAACACTGCAAGTCATTTTGTATTGACTCTTGGTAAGAGTCCATCAACAGCTTTGATTTCTATGAAATCTACTCAACTTAAAGTTAGTAGAAAATGGAACTCATTGATGATGGGTATCAAGCTACAAGGTAAAAATGGTTTGTTTACACCGCCAACATACAGCCACATTTATAATCTATCTACTGTTCAGATGTCTAATGACAAAGGAACATGGTTTGGATGGGAAGTAGAAAAAGCAGGACCAGTCGAAGACAAAGGTGTCTACGAAATGGCAAAAGCTTTTGCTCAAAGTGTCGGCAAAGATGAAGTGCAGGTTAAACACGGATCAGAAGATACTAAAGAAGCATCACCGTACTAATCGAATCCTAGGAGTAGGCGCGGAAGCGAGAGTGGAAGCGCCTATTAAAATTTATGTTTGAAAAAATATTTAAAGGATTGGAGCGCGCGCATGGTTGTACTAAAGTAAGTACGCCAGCTGAGAATGGTGTCAAATTAAAAGGCCAATCGTTCGTAGTACGTCAACCAGTGACCACGGAACTGTGGACCATGCATTTAAATGGTACACAGAGTCTTGGTATTATACCAATTAACGAAGACAATCAATGTGTGTGGGGATGTGTAGATATAGATTCATACGCAGGGTTTGATCACAAAAAATTAATAGATAAGATAAAACAATTTAAACTGCCTTTGGCTGTGTGTAGGTCAAAGAGCGGAGGAGCACACGTCTTTCTCTTCTCCGAGCAACCGGTAGCTGCAGAAAGAATGAGAGATAAGCTAACAGAAATTAAAACACTACTAGGATACGGCGGATCAGAAGTCTTTCCAAAACAAATACAATTAAAATCAGCAGATGACACAGGTAATTTTTTAAACCTACCATACTTTAATGGTAATGAAACAACACGTTATGCATTTAAAGAAGATGGAGAAGCTGCAACATTAGAAGAATTTTATACAATATATAATACAGTCAAACAGACAGACATTACAAAAATAAAAATAGAAAGACCACAATCAGAATATTCTGATGCACCACCATGCATAGAACTTATGGCTATGAATAAAATACCAGAAGGTGGTCGTAACAATTCTATGTTTCATTTTGGTGTGTATGCTAAAAAGAAATGGCCAGCAGAATGGAAAAGTAAAATGACTTTGTTTAATGCAACAGCATCGACTGTACCACTTAGTGAGTCTGAAGTAGAAATAATTAAGAGACAACATGACAAAAAAGAATGGGGATATAAATGTAATGATACACCTATGTGTAATTTGTGTGATAAAAAACTATGTAGAGAAAGAAAGTTTGGTATTGGTGAAGAGATAGTATTTCCTGCACTAACAGATTTACAAAAAATTAAATTAGAAAAACCATACTACTATCTAAACGTAGATGGTGAACGACTACACTTAGAAAATGTAAAATTTTTAAAACAACAAAGTTTATTCCAGGAAGCATGTATGGAACAATTAGATTTTAAACCACCAACAGTAAAACCAAAAGATTGGGACATGATAATAAATCCATTGATGAAGAACCACGAACCAATAGATCCACCAGAAGGTGTGACTACACAAGATCAATTACAAAATCATTTAGAAGAGTTTTGTTTAGACAGACACATAGGGTCTGACATAAAAGATTTAAAACGTGGTGGTGTGTTAACTAAAGATGGCTACCACCATTTTATATTTGATAAATTTTACAATCAGTTTTTAATTAGAAAACGTTGGGACGTACAATATTCTAGAACAGCACAGATGTTAAAAGAAACATGTAACTGTGATGACAAACGTATTGGTAAAGAAAGAATATCTGTGTTCGTTGTTAAACAGTTTGATAAAAAAACAGATGAGTACACACAAAAAGTATTAAAAGAAGAGGCACCATACTAATGAGAACAATAGTATTAGGACCACCAGGCACAGGTAAGACTACAACACTATTAAACAAAGTAGATGACTATTTAAAACAAACAGATCCTGATAAAGTTGGGTACTTTGCATTTACACAAAAAGCTGCGTACGAAGCAAGAGACAGAGCAATTAAAAAATTTAATCTCACAGAAGATGACCTACCATATTTTAGAACACTACATTCTCTAGCATTCAGAAGACTAGGAATTAAAAAAGATCAGGTAATGCAGCAAAGACATTACAGAGATCTAGGAAAGAAACTAGGTTTTGCTGTAACATATGCAGACTATCAAGAAGATCAGGGCAGTGCGTTTACTTCTGACAGTGAGTATTTAAGAATTATACAGCTAGCACAACTTAGAAATCTTACACCAGAACAACAGTTTGATTTACAAGAACACACACAAGACCTGGAGAGAAGCACGCTTAGAATTATTGCAAACGAATTAATAAGATACAAGAAAGAATATAATTTAATAGATTTTAATGACATGATTACAGAGTTTACAAAGTCTGACAAGTCACCAAAGTTTGATGTAGTGTTTATTGATGAAGCACAAGATCTATCTCTTATGCAATGGGATATGGCTAAAACTATTTGGAATAAAACAACAGATTCTTTTATAGCTGGTGATGATGATCAAGCTATATACAAATGGGCTGGTGCAGACGTAGATTCTTTTATAGCATTAAAAGGACAATACTTACCACTAACACAATCATATAGAATACCTGCTAAAGTACACGGTATTGCAATGGGTATAATAAATAGAATTAAAAATAGAATAGATAAAACATGGCAACCAAAAATAAATCAAGGAAGTTTACATAGACATTACAGTACAGATACAATTGATATGTCATCAGGTGAATGGTTAGTGTTAGCTAGAACTAAATATTTATTAAAAGATATAGAAGAGTCTTTGTATCAACGTGGACTCTACTACACATCTAGATACAGAAGAGGTACAGAAAAAGATTTACACGAAGCAGCTACAGCGTGGGAACAATTAAGACAAGGACAGTTAGTAAACTTTAAACAAATAGAAAGTATATCTAAATACATGGGACCTACACATTGGCATAAGAAAAAAATAAAAGGTATGGCAAAAGAATCTTTTTATAGCATAGATCAATTAGTAAAAGATTACGGCCTACAAGTTAAAACAGTTTGGTATGAAGCGTTTGATGACGCCGGACAAACTAAAGTTGACTATTTAAGAAAGATGAGAGCAAACGGAGAAAAACTAAATGAGAAGCCACGAATAGAACTATCTACAATACATGGAGCTAAAGGTGGTGAAGCAGAAAATGTTGTGTTGTTAACAGACTTAACACAAAACACTATGAAAGGTTATGAAAGAGATCCAGACGATGAAAACAGATTGTTTTATGTTGGTGCAACTAGAACAAAAGAAAATTTACATATAATAGAACCAAGAAAATATGAGAAGGGATACATACTATGAAACCATACGACAAGCAGATCGGGGGATCTCACTACCAAAAATATAAAATTCAACCTAGCAAGTTTGTAATAGAGAATGAGTTGCTCTATCCTGAAGGCTGTGCTATAAAATATATTATAAGACACCGTGACAAAGGAAAGAAACAAGACATATTGAAAGCAATACACTTTTTAGAAATGATTATTGAAAGGGATTACGATGCAGATACCTCTATTTAAACCACAAACTGAGTGGCTACCACCAGAAAATTTTCCAGACTTATCTAAGTATGATGAGATTGCAATTGACTTAGAAACTAAAGACCCAGACCTAATGAAAATGGGGTCAGGATCTGTAGTTGGTAAAGGAGATGTTACAGGAATTGCTGTGGCTGTAACAGGATGGTCAGGTTATTATCCAATCGCACACGAAGGTGGTGGTAATATGGATCGTAAAAAAGTTTTAAAATGGTTTCAAGGTATATTAGATACACCTGCAGATAAAATATTTCACAACGCCATGTATGACGTGTGTTGGATACAAGCGCTCGGTTTAAGTGTCAGCGGTAAAATTGTGGACACGATGATTGCATCGGCCCTTGTTGATGAAAATCAAATGCGCTATGACTTAAACAACTGTGCTAAAAGATACACCGGCAAGACAAAAAGTGAAAGCGATTTATATGCTGCAGCTAAAGATTGGGGTGTTGACGCCAAGGCAGAAATGTATAAACTACCTGCCATTTATGTAGGTGCATACGCAGAAAAAGATGCAGAGATAACTTTAGAGTTATGGCAAGAACTTAAAAAAGAAATACTTCACCAAGATATACAATCTATTTTTGATCTCGAGACGGAACTTTTTCCTTGTCTAGTGGCCATGAAATTTCGTGGGGTTCGAGTGGACGTTCAAAAAGCTCATACAATGAAGCAAGAGCTAGCGCAACAAGAAGCCAAGTTAATCCAAGAAGTAAAAAAAGAAACAGGCATAGATACTCAAATATGGGCTGCACGATCGATCGCACAAGTGTTCGATAAATTGAAACTAGACTATGATAGAACTGAAAAAACATCTGCACCTTCCTTTACTAAAAACTTTTTACAGAATCACCCCCACCCGCTGGTGAAACGAATCGCCCAGGCCCGTGAAATAAACAAGGCCCATACCACTTTCATTGATACCATAATTAAGTATTCTCACAAGGGTAGAATTCATGCAGATATTAACCAACTTAGATCAGATAATGGCGGAACTGTGACAGGCAGATTCAGTTATTCAAACCCAAATTTACAGCAAATTCCAGCTAGGAACAAGGACCTCGGACCCCGGATTAGGGCGTTATTTGTGCCCGAGAAGGGCCATACATGGGGTTGTTTTGACTATTCTCAGCAAGAGCCTAGGTTGGTAGTGCATTATGCAGCTTTACAGAATCTCTATGGAGTGGGCGATGTATTGGATGCGTACCATGAGGGGGACGCAGATTTTCATACGATCGTTGCTGATATGGCAGAGATACCTAGATCACAGGCTAAGACCATAAATCTTGGCCTGTTCTATGGTATGGGTAAGAATAAATTACAAGCAGAGTTAGGTGTTAGTAAAGACAAAGCGGATAGTTTGTTTAGACAGTATCATAACCGTGTACCATTTGTTAAACAATTAATGGATAATGTAATGAGCAGAGCACAAGACTCAGGAAGAATTCGTACATTACTTGGAAGACTATGTAGGTTTCATTTATGGGAACCTAATCAGTTTGGTATACATAAAGCACTGCCACATGACGCAGCGCTCTTGGAACACGGACCAGGGATTAAACGTGCCTACACTTATAAAGCACTAAACAAATTGATACAAGGATCAGCAGCTGACATGACAAAGAAAGCAATGATTGAGTTGTACAAAGAAGGTATCATACCGCATATACAAGTACATGATGAACTTGATATATCTGTTGAGAGTCCTGAACATGCAGAAAAAATAAAAAATATTATGGAATCTGCTGTTGACTTGGAAGTACCAAACAAAGTAGATTACGAATCTGGCCCTAATTGGGGCCAAATTAAATGATAAATTATGGCTTACTTAAATGCAAATATTCCTGTACAATACGCGCAAATAAAAAAGGAGTATTTATATGACCTTAAAAAACATAAAGGCGAAGTTGAAGACTGTATTATCTTCGGTATTACATCACTTACCGGAAGGGCTATCCTCTTCCATGCCATCATGGAAAACGGTGCTGTCTTTTATCGTCTTCCCATATCAGCTTTTATTCAACGTGGTTTTCAACCGGAAGCTGTTCCATCCCAGAGACTTGATGAATTGGAATTGTGGAATAGTTTTTCTTATTACCCTGCTGTTACTTCTTGGGATCTTTTAGCATCCGTTTCAGGAAAATACATTGGTAAAGATAAAAAGTGGCATCATGGTAAGTATTTATTTACCGTTGACTGGGGACACCCAGATGCTAATATACTAAATTCTGATCATTCAGAGATACCGCACGAACATAAATGCGCACACATAATTGCGTTAAACAATGGCAACTATGCAGCACAACCTAACAACAGATGTATATGGGACCTACCTTCGTTTACTGTGAAGGATAAAACTCCTGACTGGAAAGTGCAAACTTCAGAATGGAATGTAGAGGATACCGGAGCATGGAAAACAGAAGATACGGATAATTTTTTTTACGAAATTGAGGAAAAGAAAAAATAATATGGAGACTCATTATGGACTACAGATTTACAGCGATACTAATAATATTGTTATGTTTATTGGCTATTTTCGTTCGTCCGGCTCATCACACACCATTGAAACTAGATAAAAAAGACTATATACTTCCAAAACCAAAACCTAAAATAAATGAGTAAACCATTAAAAATATCAGAATCTGCAGCTGTGCAGATGCCAATGAAAACGGTAGCATCGTTGCTCGTACTGGTTGGAATGGGCGTGCTCGGATACACAGAGCTGACCTCGAGGCTGGTATCGTTAGAGACTTCTCGTGAGTTGTTTACAAATGATTTGCTTAAAAAAAGTGAACAGGTCCCTGTGGATCAGGAGCAACATTTTTTATTGGAAGATTTATATAAGTCTGTAGAGAAGATGGAAGAGACTCAAGAGATGAATATGACTAACAAAGTTAATATAGAATTTTTAAGAGATCAATTAGAAAAAGCATTAAAAGATATTGAAGATTTAAAAGATAAGGTAAGAGCAAATGGCAACGGGGCGCATTAACAGAAAAGTGTTAGATCACATCGCACAAATAAACAAAGAGAATAAAGCTGCGAGTTTAGCAAAAGATTTAAAAAAAGAAGTAGAAACTGGCAAGCATGGTACACAAAAGTACGTGTTAAAGCAAGGTGAAAACAAAGGTAAAGTAGTATGACAGAGTTAGTGGTAGCTTTACTTATGATTGTACAAGGAGAGATCAAGGAAGCGCGTATACAACCCTCAATGTCTGAGTGTTTAAAAGGTAAAAGGGTTGCAAAACGTGGAACAAAACCTGATGGACATGTTAAGTACCAGTGCATAAAATCTATGGCAGAATTAGAGTCAAATATTGATGGATCTTTATCAATAAAAAAGTTAATATTAGAGTAATGGTAAAAATACAGGCAGAAGTAGTTAATGGTGAGTGCCCAACATGTAGTGAGCTAACAATGTTAGTTGGACTTACATCAGAACTTTATAGATGTATGAACTGCGGTGCAGATTTACATCAACACATAAATGGTAAGATAACTTATCTACCTATTATGGCATCACGTAATGATGGTGGTACACATTTTGTAAAAGAATGGAAAGATGGCTAGACAGAGTTTTAAATTCTTTACACCTCGTGATAAACCTAAAAAGAGAGGTCCACGTCAACATAAAAAAAATCTCAACAAAAACGAGAAACGTCAAAAAAACACTAAACGTTACAAAGGCCAGGGTTGACAATTATCCCAAAATATCCTAGTTTGTAGTCATGAAAGAAAAAAAACTAACTATAATAAGTAAAGACATAACACAAAAACAGTGGTCTAATCTTGTATTAGAATTAAACCTAATACGTAAAGCATGGTCTTCTTATGCAACAATAGAGTTGCAAGGACCTGGTGTAAAAAAGATCATAGCCCACGGAACACGGAACTTTGACTCAAAAGAAGATTAATGGAACTGATAATTTTAGACGACGGACTCTATCGATTAATTCCTGTATCAAAGCAGATGATGGAACATATATCTTTATTGGAACCAGTAAAGTGCATGGACCTATGCGAGATACTTCGAGCAAAGTTAACCGGGTACGTAGACACACTAAACCTACACATCATGAATGATGGTAGTGGTAGTCTAATTGGTTGTATGTGTAGATAAAGTTTGAAAGCTCAAGGGCGTCCAAATCTTGCCAATGGCATTTCCCTGTACGTTAGCGATCATGGGTAAAACCTAGCAACCTGGAGTTTGGCCGGCTGTAAGTACGTGCACGGAACGCAGTCGGTTTAATATGAATAGACCTATCCTAAAGAGGGAAAAATAAGGATAGGTTATTGTGGTGAGATGATGTTGCTATAACACATTTCGGCCACAATATCAAATAGTATTCTGTGCAGTGCAATGAAACTTAACAAACATGTTATATTGATTAACATCTGTTCGTCCTATCTCTGTCATTTTTTTTAATGATTCTTCGTAACCAAACATCAAGCAGTCATACTGTGTATTGAATTGATCAGGCCACTCGTAAGGTTCTAAACAAGTGCCCGCTACTTGTGAACAAATAATTAATAATAATGTAATTTTCATACTTGACAAATCTCCTGATAATCCTATATATTGCTCACAATTAAATGAAAGGAAGTCAAATGACTGATATAACTAAATATAGAAATGTTTCTTTAACACATGAAACATACAAGACATTGATAAGTTTGTCGAAGGTATTATTGCCCGATGCAACATTATCGATCAGCAAAACCATTGAATCAATTGCAAATGAGAAAGCGAAGAAACTAAATGGCAAAATTAAAAAAGATTAGGCATAAAATCATTTGTCCTAATTGTAAGGGCAACGGTTTTATTAAGATTGTAGACAATTATAAAGAGACTAACATACATCAATGTTGGGACTGTGAAAGTCAAGGAGAGTTTTATGTGGATGAGTCCGAAATTATTGAGTCTTATGTTGATGCTCATTATGCTGCAGATGATGATGTCAAGTTGCACTAGGGATATAACTCCCAACCCGTTAACGGTAATTAGAATGGTGGTGAAAAATGGCTCACAGTAAACATATAAAAGGCGATCGTGCTGAACTGATTGCTGCTGAATATTTTATTAATTTAGGATATTCTGTACACCGTAATATGTCACAACATGGTCCAGTTGATCTAGTGTTGATTGATGAGGATGGCATGGGAGACGTTATATTGATTGATGTAAAAGCTATAAGTTTACGAACTAAAAACGGTTACAAGGTTAATAGAGCACAGACTAAAAAACAAAAGGAACTTGATGTACAATTAATTTTTGTAGATCTAGATACTAAAGAAGTGTTAGATGTGATGCCAAGTAAACGAGATAAACAAGTTAAGAAAACGGATATGACTAACGTTGTACCCTTTGAAAGGAAAAATGTTTGATAAATATATATACAATGGTTTACATTTTATAATGAAGTATGCAGGTCAGCTTAATGCATGGGCCTGGCGTAAACATGTTAAGATACTTAGAGATAAACAAAACATTGAACGTGAACAATTATTAAGTAATCAAGAAAACGCACAATACTTAGAGGAGTTAAAAAGAAAGCTATGAAAAAGAAATTTCAATATGATGGTAAGTCTAGACCGAGTAATGATTTATATAAAAAAAATTTTGAAATAATATTTGGTAAAAAAATAGATAAAGATAAGGAAGAGTTAGAAGGATACTATCTTGATGGTAAAGGTATAAAAGTTTTAACTAAAAAGAAACCATGATGGATGATACGGACATTTTAGAATACCATAACATTGGTCGAAAGATAAAAAAGAGTAATAAATACAACTATATACGTGGTAAACAGCTCACGGACCCCGGATCAGGGACCAGGGTTTATGACATAGATAATTATAGACTTCCGAGTGTGACTACTATATTAGGTGCCACCGCAAACAAAGATTTTTTAAAGAAATGGCAGGCTAAAGTTGGAACAGAAAACGCAGAACGAATCAAAAACCATTCTAGTAATAGGGGGACATGTATGCACAAATTCTTGGAGCACTATATCCTCGGAACTGGGTGTGTGGATCTTACAAGCATCGGACAAGAGGCGCGTCCCATGGCCGACAAAATTATTGAGATTGGTCTTGCGCCAGTGGAAGAATGGTATGGCTCTGAAGTCATGCTACACTACCCGGGTTTGTACGCGGGCTCAACAGATTTGGTATGCCTTCATAATGGCAAAGAAACTATTGTTGACTTCAAACAAGCTAATCGTCCGAAGAAAGAAGAATGGATCGAAGATTATTATTTACAAATTGCCATGTACGCAATGGCCCACGACTACGTCTACGGCAGTAAGATCGAGCAAGGAGTTATCATGGTCTGCACGCCTGACTTATATTATCAAGAATTCAA
>Ga0208667_1000338_pt1 | contig 21099 bp, 34 predicted proteins | sample 11BtaG_FD_184085 | JGI IMG/M metagenome (GOLD analysis project Ga0208667, IMG submission 184085) | Marine viral communities from the Subarctic Pacific Ocean - 11B_ETSP_OMZ_AT15265_CsCl metaG (SPAdes) (version 2) | ecosystem: Environmental > Aquatic > Marine > Oceanic | place: Pacific Ocean... | reverse complement strand
GCCTGTAATAACATTGTTTACTTCTGCTGACATGTGCTTAACAATAGTACGTCCTGTTAGTGTTGTACTTTGTCCGATACGCTTATCAAAGAACCTACAACCAGGATTCAAAATAGCACCATACAAACTGTTAAGGTTAATTTTCTTAACCAACTGTCGCTTGTCCCAGTATTCAATCTCAATAGGATTGTTTGCTTCTTTTGCTTTTATAAGTTGTGCCTGCATGTCCTTACGTTCAGCATACCAACGCTTTAGTAGTCCTGGAATAACACCTTCAAACTCTGTTGTAAAGATTGTACCATTCGAACTAAGCATCCACGGCATATGATTGTCGTATATAAGACTGTATAGTTCTGCACCTGATAATACATCACAGCGACCATCTTCCCAATCAACAGTTAGTGGAATATCTTTACGTTGTTCTATTACTGCTTCGTATTCTTCTGTACTAAAACGTCCTTCCCAACTACCTGCAAAGGACTTTTTCTTAAGAGTTGTGTCTTCGTGTACACGTTGCTCTGAAATCTCAGGACGTATTTGTCCTACAATAGTTTCTTGACCCATATTCAATGCACGAATAACACTCGGATACAGTGAATTCAAATCCATTGATGCTACCCACTTGTGCAAGCCTTTCTTTGGAAACGCAACATATGCACCAGCGGCTTGTGTGTTTTCTGTGTCGTCACGTTTAGGTCTGTTAGGAACTTGTAAGCCTCTGTGATGTGCTTCGTTAACAATCGCTTGTTCTGTAACAGCAACAGCACCCATAGTGGTCTGTAGCAACACAGTATTTTCGTGTGCAACAGTATTTGAAAGATCAATAAATCTTAGTTTTTTGTCCAGCTTGTCCAGTAGTGCGGTATCTTGTATGTTGTATTCGATGAACTTTCTAAAGTCATTGTTGTACAACTGGTCCAAAGTGCCTTCATAAGGGACTTTGTTTTCACCAACTTCGATTTCGCCAATGGCATCAAGTCTATATGTGTGTCGTTCTTCATATGTGTATTTACGGTATAATTCTAAACTATCTAAATGCACTCTGCCTATTAGGTCAAAGGTAACAGCTGATTTACCATACTTTTCATATTCACGCTTCTTAGGAAGTTGACCCCACAAGCAGAATCTACGTGTATCATCTTTGCTTAGTACACGGCTAGTTCTGTTTACAGTATACGGAATATCATAACCTTCACTGTTCCAACCTGACAAAATATCAGCGTCTTGAATTAAATCTAAGAAAGTGTCAATCATATCACCTTCTTTTTCAAACAGCATTACGTTTTCGATACCTTCAAGTTCTGCTTTTGCTTGATCCATTGTAAGTGTTTTAGGTGGAACAGCCAAGCACACCATTGTCTCCATCCATTGTAAGTATACACTTATACTTGTAATAGGCATAAATGGATCAGCAGGATCAGCAAAGCCACGCTCTGGATCAAAGTCTGTCTCAATATCGAAAAAAGCAATGTTTAGTTTAGGTGCATCTTGATTAAGATAGTTTTCACTTAAACATTGGAAAATAGGATTAATGTCGCTTTCGAAAAGTTTTTTATCTCTGTTGATTGCAACTTCTTTGCGAAAGTCTTTTGTGTTCTTACACACAATGCGACTTAGCGGATCGCCAAATACACTTTTATACTTGCCTCGCTGGTCTTCATAATAAAATGTATATTTTGCACTATATTCTGTATAGTGTCTTTTACCATCTTTGCGTTCGACAACACGGATGATATCTTGATCACGATCGAACATCGCGTCTACATATGGCATTCATTTCTCCTTACGTTGCTTGTGGCCAACTTAACCATCTTCTTGCCTAGCTATTGCTATTGGCGTTATATGTACTTATTAGAACAACAAGCCCGCAACATAAATTACGGTTAGTCCTGCGTTCATAACAATTAAACTTTTTTCTTTCCATAGAATACCTACAAGTATCCATAGACTGTTACTAATAATGAATGCCCAAATGTACAAAGGGTAAACATTAAATGCGGCTAGTATAGCGGCTGTCAGTAAACATACTGTAGCCACCCACGCTAACCATTGATAAGGCTTTACCACCATAGTGAAGCAACTCCGAATCCGAATACATTTACTATAGCAAAGTATCCAGTTAGTAACATTACCCAGGCAGCACCTCGTCTAAAAGCAGCATAGCATTGTGTAACACTGCCTACTAAGAATCCAGGGTATACTATAAGTAGATTAGGATCATTTGCTGTTAGAGCAAGGGTTAGACTAGCATATACTGTGAATACAAAACTTACTAGTTCAAAATAGAACGCAGTTTTATCACTAGTATAACTGTCTACCCAAAAGTCTTTTATGCGATTAATCACTTGTCATAGCCGAGCGTAACGATCAATGTTTCTAAATCGTCATAGGCATCTTGATGATTATCCCAATCACGTTTTTGTGCAATTTTAATTGCTTTGTTAATAAGACTAGGCTTAATATCTAATTCTTCTGCTACTGCTTTTACAGTATCCTTTAAACCTGTGTTTAAATCTTCTACTTCTTGTAAGACTGTTACGCCTTCTTGTACTAGTCTCTGTAGTTTTGCTTTTTCTTCAGCACCGTAGGTACGACTGCTCATATTGAACTCCTGTGTTAAGTTAACTTATATTATAGTAGATATTTAGGTAAAAGTCAAGTAAAATTTTTACTTTTTGGCAGATTTGAATTCGTATTCAGCTAATCTGCGATAGAGCTCATCTTTGATAAATGACTCCTTTTTGGCATTTTTAGTTGCAGTTGCATACATAACTGCTTCTGCGTCTTTGCCATAACGCTTCTTAAAGTCGTCTTTGTTCTTTTTCATTCCCTTGACGATTTTTTCTTTTTTGTTTTCTTCACCTTTGGTAAGTGAACGTTCGTTAAGCATTGCTTCAAGTCTAGCAACACGTTCTTCTAATTGTGCAATACGAGTGTCTTTATCTTGCAAAATAATTGGATCCGGCCCCGATTCCATTACAGGTTGTGCTACTCTTGGAGTAGCAGTAGTAACACCTGCTAGGGCAGCAAAGTCATTTACAGAATAATCTTTATCCATTTGTAACGAACCTTCGGCAACATTGTAACTTTCAGCTACGTGTTGCGGAACTTCTGGAGCAGGAGCACTTGCGCCGCCTTGTAACGCCGCCACCATTTTTGCTCTTTCCTCTGCAGGATTAGTTGGTTCTATATCAAATAATTTTTTCTGTAGATCGTGAAAGTCCATTTTTTACTTACCTAGTTTCTCGGCTAGTCTTTTAGCAATGCTTTCTTTATACATATCAAAAGTTTCATCTACGTTAGTTGCATTACAATTACAATGTTTGCAAGTAGGAGCACATTTACAGTCTTCTCTCTTAACATCTGCACCACAACATTTGTCTGAACAATGTGTATCTCTTGATTCTCCCATCTGCATCTCAGCATCTGGACCAATTTCGTCAGTTTGATCACCAAACTTCATATCGTAGTCTAAGTTATGATATACACTTCCGATATAGTCAGCAGCTTTAGTAATTTTAGCCTGTTGCCAGCCCTCCATACCTCTTTCTTCTGATACATCTTTTAACATATCGTGTAATTTAATAGCATACTTAGCAATCTTATAAAGATCAGCTCTAGCCATTTGTACTTCGTGATCAGCTTCTGCTCTGCCAGCTAAATCAGCTAATCCTTCTTTAATTGCTTTATTCATTGTTTTGTCCTTTAATCCGTTTTCAATAACGTATTCTCGTTTAGATTTATCTACTTTGTTATATGCTTTTACACCGTCTTGAGATGAAAGTCTTTTTCCGTTGCTTCCTATCCATTGAGCAATTTTAGAATTGTATTCGTATTTAATTTTACCATCGGTAAAAGTAGCAAGTTTTGGAATAGGTTTTTTTGGATTTAACTTATCATTACTTGTTTGCGGTGAAGACTTAGTCTTTTTTAGTTTTTCAGTACCTTTACCGCCTGCTTTAGGAGTAGGCTTTTCTTTATCATCTTTGCCTGTGTCTGTAAAAAATGCCTTAAGGCCACGTTGAAATGAATCAGGTCCTAAAACACCTTTGTCTTTTTGAGTGGCCTGATATCCTTTAGCAATTCCTTGTCTAAATTTTTTAAATGGATTTTCTACTATATCTTTTCTACGCATACTGTATTTATCGCTTCTTGTTTTTCTTCTTCTTTTTCTGTCCTAGGATATTTGCATCAATATCAAGAGCATTTTTTGCAGTACCATCTTTATTTTTCATTTGACGACTAACCATTCCACCTACTGGAGTTGCTACGGCTGCTATTGCGCCTGCTGTTGTTTCACATAAATCACTTATTTTCATTATACTTTCTCCAATATTCGTTACGTTCATTTGTACTAGCTTTACGTGCTTCGTGTTCTTTATACTTAGCTATGTAATGTTCTAGTTCAGCTGATGTCATTTCTTTTTGCCTGACTTCATATTAGCACACCAGTGATACATTTTAGCACGTTCACCACTAGCTTTTTTTGCTTTTGCTCTTAAACTCGTTACGCTACCATTACAACTAGCACCCGACTTCTTTACTCTACCAGGGCGACTTTTGCCTTTTTTCTTACCATCAGCAAAGTTTTCATCTGTTTTTTGTTCTTTATCTTTTTCGTATTTTTTAATAGAATCACGAGCTGACTTAACCATTGCTTTATCGTGTTTAGCTAATTGACGTTTTGTTTTCTCTCTTTTTTCATCAGCATATGTTTCTGCTATGTTTTCGACTACGTCATCAATCATATGTACACGAGCATATTCTTCGCCTACTAAACGCAATGCATCTAGTCTATGATGTCCGTTAACTACTCTGCCTTTACGATCAATTTGTAATGGAGCATAGTCGTCTTCTAATACACGTTCAAGTTGCTTTGCTAACTTTTCGTATGTTCTTTCTTTTTGTACACCACGTAACTTAGATATTTTAATTTTACCTAATGGACCTTGTGCCTTCATTTGTGGAGGTGCTTCTCCGCCAGTTGGCTCGTCGTCGTAGTGCGCATCTTGATAGCCTTGAGCATCTTGTGTTTTATAACCAATACGGTTAAGTTGCTTCATAAGATACTTCATTTCTTTAGCGCCTGCATATGGAGCAATCATTATGTCTGGCTCGTCCATATTTGAACCTGCTGGCATACTTTTTAAGTTTGCTAGGTTTGTACCCACTTTAATAAAGTCGTATGCTGTGTCTGCTTTTGTAAGGAATGTGTTTTTAGGATTAGCTAACATTTTGCCTTCGGTCATACCTAAGTTAAATGCAACATTCGTTTTAGAACCTTTTACTTTTTTAGGATGATTTTGTGGTCTGCCGTCTTTGTCTACCTTAAATCCAAACTTTGCTGCTTCTTTAGAAATAGAATTCACATCTACATCTGGAGTAGTATTAACACCTTTTACTATTCTTCCATCTTCGTATAGTTGACGTAGTCTCATTTCTTTGTGCGTCCTCTAAATGTATGTCCAGTCATATAAGGCTTGCTAAACCAAAGTTCAAACCATTCTTTATCACCTGGCTTAATATTTTCGTCACGTTCCTTCTGCTTAATAGCAGTAGCAGTCTGTGACATATTTTCTAAAGTATATTCAGTATACCCTTTGAATTCGTTTACACCGGCTAGACGTATGATGTCAGACAGCTCATCCACGTTTCAATGCCCTAATTATATCTTCAGATGTTATACGATATCTTTGTTTACCGTGTGGCTTAATTTCTTTGCCTACCATAAATTTTAATAGTTGTGAAAGTTTTTCAACATCGTTTTCTTCCATAACATATTTTTGTATCATATCACGTAAGTATGATACTAATGAACCTTTGTCTACTACTAAATCACCTTCGTCAAGTGCGCCCGCTTTAAATGCACGAGAATTGCCTTTAGCAGCCATTGCTCTACGTTTTGCAATTTTATCTTTTACACTATCTTCTTCTGGTGGACGCTTTTTAACTTTTATAGTTGCACGTTTTGGACTTTTAGTAGCAAAGCCTAATATTTCGTCTATTTCTTTACCTTTAGCACGTTGATCGTCAGCCCAATCTTCATACTCTCTTGCACGTTGTACTTTGTCTGAATCTGGAGCATAACCCATTGCAATTAATTCTTCTGAACTTTTACTAGGTTTTTCTGGGCGCATTCCTTCTTGTGCAGGAACTTCATCTTTGATGCCCATACCTTTGCGTACAGCATCGTACATTTTTTGTGCTAGATCTGGTTTAGGTACACCTTGTGCAAATGCTTCTAAGTTACCTTCAGCAGCCGCAAGTCTCATTTTACTTGCGCTCATACCCTCTGCACCATCTGCATCAGGATCACGTTCACCTGCATTAACAACAGTAATACTATCAAAGTTATACTCTTTGCCGTTGTAATCGTTAAACAGTTTATCAAAACTTGCTACACGATCCGAACCTGCTACATAGATAACATCTGTGTAACCTAGTTTTTCTAACATCTGTAACATTTGAATTGGTGTACGTACTGTAGGGTGTCCTACATTAACACCGGGAAAAAACTTTTTAGCAAACTCTAATTTTACATCAAACGGTAAAGGATTGTCTTTAGGTTTTTGTGTTTGGCTTAGAAAGATATAATGATCACCTTGCTGTTTTTTAACAGCATTGACAAGTTTTTCGTGTCCGATAGTCGGCGGATTCATACGACCAAATGCCGCAACTGCTACCTTCTTTGGTGCTTCATATAATTCTCTTAATAGCATTAAATTTCGACCTTATACATACCTTTTTTAATATTAGGCATTTCCTCTGCACTAATTTTATCTACACAGGCTTTTTTATCTTTTTCGGTAAAAACATCTTCAGCACGTTTATCTTTGATATATTTTTTACAATAACCTTTAACACCTTGATCAACTATAGGTTTTAACATTATAGCAGGATCAATCGAGTCTCCTTTCTCCATTCTATCACTTACATCAGCCATAGCTGGAAAAAATGTTTTACGATAAAACATAGGATCGTTACGCATAAAAATAGCAAGATCTTCTGCTACATCAAATGGTATTTCATCCTGTTGTTTTTCTTGTACTTCGTTCAGTTTCATTTTACCACTTCCTACAAGACCAGTAACGTGCCTTAGTACGTGGTCCTGGATTATCACAGTTGTGTCTTGCTCTAAATGAACGTCTTGCAGCTGGATTATTTTTTCTAATCTTCATTGACTTGCCTTTAACACTGCTACCGCCGTGTCCAAAGTTTACTTTTTTAACATTACCTGTTTTAGGATCTTTAACGTAGACTTTAAACTTCTTAACATCGCCTTGCATAGGCTTGCCTAATTTAACTTTACGGCCTTGGTATTCTGCTTCGTCTATCGGGTCATCATCTTCGTTGTACCACATAACACCGTATTCTTCATAAAAGTCATCGTCGTCTTCGTATGTTTCTTCGTTTTCTTCTATTTCATTGTCTGACGAAATTTCAATGTCAAAATCATCATATCCTTGCTCAAATACATAGTCGGCTATTTTTTGTGCAAATTCATCAGCAGCTTCTTCGCTTAATGCTGTAGGTAACGGCATTTCAAATATACTAGCACCTTGCTCTGACTCATAAATTGTACTACCTGGAAATACTGATTCGTTTAAACTTTCGTTTAAATTATCTTGCTTTTCCATTACTACTCTAATAAAATGTTCCATTTTTCCGCCTTAATGATTTAATTGTATACTGTTAACAGTGCCGTCTGTCCAATTACTAATATATGCTCTAACCCATACATAGTTTCCTACAAAGTTAGCAAATTTATTATCAGACTCTTGCGCCGCTGTGTACGAATGCACAGTAAACCAATCAGCATCTACTGGATTAACAGCTAACGTTGCTTGAATATTAATAGTTCCAGTTAAGCCTTCAAAATTGTATTGAACGGTATGTAAGCCGTCACTACGACCGTAGTAGCCGTCACCCTTAAATTTTTCACCGGTGATAGATTGGACGGTGCTATCACCGTCGTGTGTATTTGCTGTTAATATTGTTTCACTTTGTGCCATATAACTATTTATCTAAATTAGACTTGACAACTAATTTGTCGACCCGTCTAATATTAGACAACATTAAACTACAAAGTTGCAGAGTTTTTTCATCGCGAGCATAAAAATATAAATCAGAAACATATCCGTTAGTTTCTAATGATTCCATTAGTATAGGACCTATTTTAACTTGTTTAGTATTACTCTTAGCCCAGTTTGCAAATCCTGAATTATCTGATAAATTACTTCCAAACGTAACTTTATATTCGTATCCATTAGTACTATCTACTAGTATAGTGTTAGGAGTAAGGAGGCTGATACTACAAGGATCAGGCTCCCAAAATTCTTTCCAATTAGCTTTGTTTATAGCACTCTTTAGCGTGTGTAACCATTCTCTGTCATTAGAATATATAGCTACAGAAGAACCTTCGATTCGAAGTTGATAATCATTAGTACGACTTAAGAATTTATAAAGTTTTCTTGCATCTAGAAAACTTAGTTCTTTTACAGGTATTTCTCTAGAAAAACTAGACAGCATTAAAGGCTTACCTGATTCATATTGTTGTTGGAGTGTGTCAAGAACCTCTCTAGCATAAGAAAGGTTCTTGTCTCTAAATATACTACCTATACCGTTATTGATATGAAGTTTATATAAGTATTGTCCCCAAAATAGTTTAGTTGTTGTTCGTTTCTGCAACAGTAATTTCCTCTGGAATCTTTGTTGTATTTAATACAAGTTCTCCGTCTTTAACATCTACTGTTACTTCTCCACCATTTTTAAGATTACCAAACAACAGTTCTCTTGATAATGGACGTTTGATGTCTTTATCAATTACACGCTGTAAAGGTCGTGCGCCCATCTTAGGATCAAATCCTTTGTCTACTAAGTAGTCGAGAGCTTCGTTTGTGATGTCAATATTAACTTTCTTATCTTTAACCATATTCTTAAGTTCAACAAGGAACTTACCAACAATTTTCATCATTACTTCTTTACCTAGTTTAGCAAAAGTAACAACGCCATCAAGTCTGTTTCTAAACTCTGGTGCAAAGAATTTCTTAAGTTCTTTATCTTCGTAGTTGTCAGCATCAAAATCATTGTCAAAACCAATAGTATTTTTCTCAGCATCTTTGGCACCTAAGTTAGTTGTAAGAATTAAGATACAATTACGTGCATCTGCTTCTTTACCGTTAGACCCAGTTACCTTACCATTGTCCATAATCTGTAGTAGCACTTGTGATACATCAGGGTGTGCCTTTTCAATCTCGTCTAGCAATAGTACACAGTTAGGTGCTTCCTGTATTTTCTCAATTAACAGTCCTCCCTTTTCTTCGTGACCTACATATCCTGGAGGTGAGCCTAATAACTTTGCTACACTATGTTTTTCTTGATATTCACTCATATCAAATCTAACAAGTTTAACGCCTAACGCATTAGATAATTGTTTTGCTGTTTCAGTTTTACCTGTACCAGTTGGACCCATAAACACAAACGATCCTACTGGTTTATCATCCGGTTTAAGACCTGCTTGACTTACTAATATTTTATCAACAATGCTGTCAATAGCTTCGTCTTGACCATATACTTGCTTTTTCAAATTACTATCTAATTTTGCAAGATTTTCAGTTTCGCGTTCTGCTACTTGTTCTTCAGGCAAATTTAACATTTTACTAAGTTCAAACTGAATATTGCTATCACTTACAATTTTTTCACCTTCAACTTCTTTTAGATTAAATCTCGAACAAGCAACGTCAATTAAATCAATTGCTTTGTCAGGAAGTTTTTTATCTGACTGATATTTTACACTAAGTTTTACTGCTTCTTCAATTGCTTCTTCAGTAATAGTTGTTGCGTGATAATCTTCATAATACTTTTTAATTCCACGTAGAATATCTTTTGTTACTTCTGGAGTAGGTTCGTCAATTGTTACACGCTGGAATCGGCGCATCAATGCTCTATCTTTTTCAAAGTATTTACGATATTCTTCCCAAGTAGTTGATGCTACAACTTTAATATTACCTTTTGACAATGCTGGCTTTAGCATATTAGCAAGGTCGTTTGAACTATTACCACCGCCTGCTCCTGCACCACTAATCATATGTGCTTCGTCAATAAACATAATAGTTTTGCCTTTGCCTTTTAATCCTGCTAGTACAAGTTTAAAACGTTCTTCAAAGTCACCTCTATATTTTGAACCTGCTAATAGCGAACCAATATCTAAATTATATACATTGTATTCTTTCAAAAAGTTTGGCACATCGTCATTTACAATCTTCCAAGCAAGTCCTTCAGCAATAGCAGTTTTACCAACACCTGGCTCACCTACCATAAGTACATTGTTTTTGCTACGTCTTCCTAATGCAAGTGCAATACTTTCAATCTCTTCAGATCTACCAATTACAGGATCAATTTTATTCTTTTTAACTTCGTCGTTAAGGTTAGTAGTAAATGCACGTATTGCTTTCTGGGCTGCCCCTGACATTTCTGCTTCTTCTTCAGGATCACCTAATTCGGAACTTACATATTCAGCAAACGCCTCTTTTGTAATTTTAGCTTCTTCTAAGTAATAAGTTGCCATTGCTTTCTTTTCTGAAAGCACACTAATTAATACGTCAGTTAATTCAATCTCTGGACGTCCGTGAAACAATACTTGTGTAAACGCTCTATTAAGTACACGCTCAACTGATTGTGTTTTCTTTGGTTTATATTTTGTTTCCGCAGTTTTAATTTCATCTAGGTTATTTTTTAGATAATGTTCTAATGTTGTTTTTAACCAATCAACATCGGCACCAAATCCTGTAACTAAGTTATGAAAGTTCTCCTCACATAGCATTGCAAATACTAAGTGTTCGAGAGTTACGTATTCGTGACCTAACTTTTTAGCATCTTTAATGCTTTTGTCAAATACTAGTTGTAGTGCATTGCTCGGTTCGACCATTTATTTTTTCCTCTGTAGTTTTCGTTGCTTTTTCTTAGCCATATCTAGTTTTAATCTAGATACTCGATCTGTAAATTCAATCCCTTGTAAGTGATCAAACTCGTGTAAAAAACATCTTGCATCTATATCGTATAATTCTATTTTACACTCTTTTGCGTTAATGTCAAGATATTTGGCAATTACACCTTTTGGCCTTTTTACTTTTAAAAATAAGTCTGGATGGCTTAAACATCCTTCAGGCATTTCTTCATAGTTAACTGTTACACTTTCTAATTCTGGATTAATTAATGCAAACGGTTCTTTGTTTTCAAGTAGATGTGGTTTCATTACAAATATCTGTGCATCTAAGCCTACTTGATTTGCACTTAGACCAATACCACCAGCATTGTCCATTAGCTCAATCATTTCGCTTGATACAGAAATTGCGTCTAAATTATTAAAGTCAAATTCTTTAACTTTTTTCTCTAGCCACGGGTTAGGTGATTTGATCAAGTGCATTTTTTATTCTCTCCAGTTCGGTTAATATACCTTGGTTATCTATCTTTGGCACAACTGCTTTAATATCAACAAATAAATTTCCCCTATGTCTTGTTTGAGGATCTGGTATTCCGTGTGATGGTAAACTAAATGTTGCGCCCGGTTGTGTTCCTTTTGGAATATTAATCTTTAATCTTTTGCCTTCTAGTGTCATTATTTCTACTGTTCCGCCTGTTAGACACTCAAAAATACTAGTTATTGCTGTTGTTCTTAAATCATTTCCATTACGCTGCCAATTTGGCGGATTTTTTATTTGTACTCTAACTATTAAATCTCCTGCTGGTAGATTCGGAATAGAATCATCGCCAAGTCCTCTAAACTTAATTCCAACTCCATCCGGGATACCAACTGGGATATCAATTTCTGCTTCTTTTATTTTTCCACTGTCTAATCGATATTGTGTAATAAGATTTTTACCAGTTAAGACATCTTTTAAGTCTAACCTAAGTCCTATTGTAACATCTCTATTACGTCTTTGTCTACTCTGTTGGCCGCCAAAACCAAAGTTAGCAAACAAATCTTCAAACCCAGGAGGCATATTTCCTGTGTTAAAATTATGTTGCGGTTGAGGATTATCATATACCGCACGTTTTTGCGGATCTTTTAATGTACTATATGCTTCATTTACTTTTTTAAATTCTTCTTCGTTACCGCCCCTGTCAGGATGGTGCTTCATACTTGCTTTTTTGTATGCGCTTTTTAAGTCTTTGTCGGAAGCATTTCGAGAAACACCTAAGATAGAATAATAGTCCATACAATTACTTATCGTACAGACTATTACATAAACTTAGTAGTGATTACTTCTTGTTTTCTAAAGCAGATTTCCCGTAGAATGCTGCTACTATTGCTGCTACAGAAACAAAGTATGTTGGAGCCATATCACCTAATGTTTTTGCTGCTTGATCTAATCCTATTAAACTTGCAACTACTACTGCAAATGGATATAATAACATACCAAACAATGCAAACCAAGCCATATTACGCTGTGCATCACGCATAGCATCATTGTCTTCTAGACGTTTGCGTTTAAATTCAAGATCCATTGCTGCTTCTTCTGCAGAAATGTGTCCGTCACCATTAGAATCCATTTTGGCTGCTGTTTCAGCATCCATTGTTACTTGTTTACTTGCCATTCTTTTTCCCCTCAAGTTTAGCGATACGAGTTTCTAACTCGTCAATCTTCTTAGTTACGTGTGGATATTTTTTACGCCAGGCATCCGTAGGTTGTTGTAACCAAGTCCATCCATAACGTTTAACTAAGAAGTCAATTGTTAAGTCAAACTTGGCATATAGCCATAAACCTAAACGTGTGCTTTGAAAATATGTTGAGAACGCTAATCCAAATAACGATCCAACTAAGGCTGTGTAAATCCACAGGCGGTCGTCCGCCATTCTTTCAATCATTTCCCACATAGTTTACCCTCGTTTGTTAACTATGTGTATTTATATGATAATTGACGCTAGTAGTAATAGAGCAGTTATAGTGCCTAAGAACACAAGCATTACACTTGCGGCAAACACTATAATAGTTAACGGAGTAACTTTTACGTCTTCTATACTACCAACGCCGATTACTGTTTTGAGTACTGCTTTAAAAAATGACATTGTTTATGGCCATTACACCAAACATAAAGCCTAAAGCCATAAGTTGTATAATAGTTGGTATGACTACAAACATTACTAATGGATTAAAATCCATTTTCATCCAGTAATCAGTTTCGTGCCATTCTTTTATTTGTTCAGTTGTTGCCGGTTTAATCTTCATATTAATATCTCATTGATGCTACCATTATTAAAAATGGTAGGGCCAACGGGAATGTAACTAAAAATAAACCTTCAACAAGGTTGCAAAATTTGCAAACTCTCTCGTCTTGTTTTAATTTTAAAATCATCTGTGTCATTGTGTGTTTCTCTTAATGTGTGTATGTGTTTACTCCCAACAAGGATAATACAAAGATCGTCACGAGTGCGCCCATTTCGAGTTTGTCTCGAATCGATTCTATGTTAATTCTTGGAGGTTTCATTCAATTTAGCAATTATAACTTACAAACCTTTGTAAGTCAACCATATTTATCTAAATGGCGAAAAAACGTGTTACTTTCGGTAACGGGGATATTGTTTTTGGAATTTGTTGGCTTTACGTTGCCACGAACGTTCTAAAAAACGACTCAGTAAATTACTAAGCCATTCCATTATAGTCCTCTACGTGTTAGTTCTTTTCTTACTTTAACTTTATGTTTAGGACGCGAGTTGTGATTTTCTAAAAATTCTTGTAATTCAGATGTCGGTGTACTTTTAATATAAAAGTGTTGTGTTTTATTTTTACCAGATGTTTTGTCTCTAATAGTCTGTGATGGTTTAAATTTAGTTGGCATTTTCCTTTCCTGTATTTTCTTGATCTTGTTCACCTTCATAGTACTCTTTGTAAGCGTCAATGATTGAGTTTTGTTTAATCATATATGCACGTATTTGTGCATAGTTTTTTCTAAAGTTCTCGTAGTCTTCATCTGTTAAACCTATTATAACAGGATCAATGTTTTTCTTTTCTAAGTCTGTAAATACTTCTTCAGCATTTTCTCTGTTTATTATAATCCAACGAACTTGTTCTAGTTCTGCAGGTGCAGGTAATGGAAGGTTAAGAGGTCGTCGTTCTACTTCTGTCTTGAAAACTTCTAATGGCTGAATTGTACTACAACTAGTAAGGAATGTAGTTAGGATTAGCAAGCTCAGGACAAACAGTATTGATCTTTGACTTCTTTGTAGCATTTATTTCCTCTTCGGTTAATTCAGAACCTTGTATAATTTCAAAACAACGTCTTTCGTTAACTTCATCTTTGTTTAGTATTCGTTCTATTGACTTTGGTCTTGATGTTGATAACGCACCAATGTCACGTCTTTCACCGGATGCATTTAGTTTATTAAACTTTTCATTTAAATTTCTATTAGCAGTCTCCAGCATTCTATTTACATCTTCAAGATCATTTCTAACCTTAATAATGGCTTCAAAGTCTGCCTCTTGTTGTGCAATTACAGCCTTTTGTTCGTTAATGCCATCTTCAAGTTTAATGATATTAGTTTTTGCTGTGTCAAGATCGCTTTGCAACTTCTTAACGTATAACACACCGCCACCTGCAGATGCAAGTAGCACCAATACAAGTGCTATACGGATAGAGCTAAACAACGTTTTTCTCAACTACATCAAGTAGTTCTTGTACAGTTCCAATATCAAATGTTTCTTCTTCGGGAATATTGATATCTAACTTTTCACATATTTGAACTGTTACATCAACAATATCAATTTCGTCACCATCTAAGTCATCTAAGAAATGACTTGTTTCAGTGATCTCTTTTTTAGTACCGAAATGACCTTCCAGTACTTCCATAACTTGCTCTTTCCACATAGTGTTTATCCTAAAAGTTCTCCGAGTGTTGCTGGACCAGCAATTCCATCTACTGATAATCCTTTGCTTGATTGCCACTCTTTTAATGCACGTTCTGTGCCTGGACCAAAGACTCCGTCTGCTCCGATGCCTAGTGCTTCTTGCATCATTTTTACACCTTCGCCACGTGAACCTTTGCGTAGTACTCCAATATCATCAATATCAAAGTCATCATCACCTGCATCGTCTGCAAGTGTTACTGGGTTACCAAATACTTCCATTGCTTTTGAATAACGCTTCTGACGTGACTCAAGTCCGATGTTACCACCATTAATTTTCTTAGTCATTTTTACAACATCGTCAGTGTCTGCAATTGAATTTAAATTATTTGCTTCCCAAAACCAACAAGCCGATTCAACAGCACCTTTAGGTGTTGCTACATACTCAGCTGCTTCTTCTGCTGTCATATCGACAGTTCTACCAAAACGTGTATAGTTTTCACGTCCAGTTAATTGTTTTAAACCACGTCCGCGGAATAACCAACCATCACCTTCATTTACATTGCCCATCTTGTACTTACGGAATTCATCCATATATACATAGTTTGCAATTTTTTCTGGGTTGCGGGCATATTCAGCCGCATCACGTCTTGTGTGCCCTGCTGGATGAACGCCAGTACCAAAGTATCTGCCAAATACGGCATTTAGTGATTTTTCGCTGTAGTTTAAATTTTCTTGTAATGAACGAAAGTTGTTACTTTCGTGAGCGCACTGACTGATAAAATGTGCAGCTCTTCTTTCTGTGTTAATACCATACTTTGGCATAACTGCTACTAATGCTTCGTACCAGCTGTCAACATCCTTATTACCTGGGATTAATTGCGCCAATTGTTCTTTTTGTAGTTTAAACATAGTTAGATCCTTTTTAAAACGAGAGCCTTGTCTTGATTTTCAAAAACAAGTTTGTCTCCGTACTTACTTATGTTATAGTCACCGATATACTTGGTCAAAAAGAGTATTTCTGGATAACTTTCCATAATGTCAAACTTACCGTCGATATTGTCTCTAATGTAATTAACATCTCCAAAATCAATAAATTCAAAAGCCAGCGGGTCTGCATATACTTTCTTTAATTTTAATATATTTTCTTTGAGATCAACAGTATCTATAAATCCTTTGTTAAAAAATTCTTTGTAGTTTTCCATACGTGTTTCTTCAACTTTAATACCGTAATTGTCAGGATTGTTTGGAACAAATTCTTCTAATGTGCCTTGCGAAAGATCTTGTGATCGCCAATTTTTATAATATCTAAATTTAAAATTATCCATTTCAGAAAGACTTTTAACACCGTCGATAATTTCTAAAATATTTTCGTGTACGTTTTTTTCTCTAGCAAGTTCTACAAATACTTTATATGTACCGTCACTTTGCTCACCACTAGTTACATCTGCATCGAGTATAAATCCATAGCCTCTTTCTAAAAAATTCATTAAATCTTTTGCTGCTGAATTTTCTTTTAAACTAAAACTTAGTGTAACAATGTCTTTGTCGTCACCCATTTTACTAGAAAATGAATCAATTTCAAAAATATTGTCCATCATATCTTTTAAATCTCCTTGACGTAATCCCATTACACTGTCTCCGTTGCTGGTGCTGCTTCTGGTGCTGCTGCTGTTGCGTCTGCTGCTAATGCTGCATCTGCTGGCTGCTGTTCTGCTGTTGCTTGTGTTTCGGCTGCATTAGCAGGCTCTTCAGCGTAATTATTAGTGTTCATACTACCAACAATATCTATAATTAATTTTTTAGGCATTTGAATTTCAACTATCCAAACCGCTTTTCGATCCAACTTACCTTTTTTGCTTCCGGGACGAATGTCATCGGGTTTGGTAATTTTTCTTGGAACTATTAAAGTGTCTTTTGAATAGCGTACTTTACAATCATAATCGAGTAAACGTTTGCCGCCCATAGGATCAGGCATTTCGTTTTTTGCCCACATAAACGAACAAGTTACCCAGTGTCGATCAATTTTAGGACCTTCGCATAATTCGCCATTTTCCCAATTTTGATAAACATAGATGTCTAATTCATCTAGTACACGTTCAAAATCTTTTAGTACGTTGAATGATGTATTACTATCGTATATTGATTCAACATTTTTTATAATATCTAATACGTCTTGCATTTCCCGAGTCCTATTTGGTTGTATACTTATTTATCTGATCTGCACACATATAGTATAGTTTTTCTCTTTACTGAAAATGGTAAATACTTTTGTAGGACGTTGCCTACATTGGCACAGTCCTATCATATACCATAACTCATAGGAGGACTTAATGGGTGCAAAAAGAAAAGCTCGCGATAAGCGGGTATCAAATGGTAACAGTAATGTTATCGATTTTAACACAATTCAAAAAAAACACACAGTTCAATTACTTCCAAGAAACAGACATCAAGAAAATTATATACTCAAACTATTAGACGATAGTAAATCAATTGTATTTGCTATTGGACCTGCTGGTACGGGTAAAACGATGTTAGCAGTGTTAGCCGCTGTAAAGAAATTTAAAGAAGGCACAATTGACAAAATCATAGTAACAAGACCAGCAGTATCGGTTGACGAAGATTTAGGTTTTTTACCAGGAACGCTAGAAGAAAAAATGGCGCCTTGGACAAGACCGGTGTTTGATGTATTGAGAGAATACTTTGACGCACGACAAATCACAGGTATGATTGAAGAAGGCATTATTGAAATAGCACCTCTAGCATATATGCGAGGCCGAACTTTTAAAGATGCATACATCATTGCTGATGAAATGCAAAATGCAACACCAAATCAAATGAAAATGTTACTAACACGATTAGGCGAAAGATCTGAGATGGTCGTTACAGGCGATTTAGCACAGGCTGATAGACTAAAAGATAATGGTTTATTAGACTTTGTTGGACAGCTAGAATCATACGGCACTAACACGCACCTGGACGTAGTCCGATTTGAACAAGGAGATATAGAAAGGCACGAAGCTGTTGCAGAAGTTTTAAAGGTTTACGGAGACGAGTAAACTAATTAACTGGGGGAGTTTTTATTCCCCCAGTATTCTAAATACTTTATTCGCTTAATTAAGTTAGCAACTCCGTTTTGTCTGCCCATACTTAAAATTGGTGCTAAACCTATATTGTTAAGAGTTTCGATATTAAATTCTTGACGTTGTTTATCATTTGCCTGGTTATACCAGTCACAAATCATACCGCCTAAGCCTTTAACAATGCTACTATCAGCTTGACAAATAAATGTTTTATTATAACGTAACCACAACCGACTAGTACATCCTGGTACTAATTCAAAATCTTGAAAGTCAAACTCTTTAACACTTTCTGCTTGCGAACCATACTCCATTATAAATTCATACTTGTCCATTGGATCTTCGAGCTCAAATAGGTCTTCATACAAATTTTGAAATTCTTGCACTTACTTCTCCTATTTTTTCAAATACAAAGTCAATTTCTTCTTTAGTAGTGTATGCTCCCCAACTAACACGAATTAAATTATTTTTATCAGTTAGACCTGTAACTAAAGGTTCAGCACACAAATTCCCGCCACGTACACATATATTATAAGCATCTAGCATCATTACAACGTCTTCAACAGTTCCTGAATCTGTAGTAAAACTTATGAGTCCGGTATGAGATTTAACAAGTTTATTTTTAAATAGTTCATTTGCGTATGCTGTAATTTCTTTATCGTGATTTATAATTTGTGATTGATTATCCATTAGCCAGTCTAGTAAATTAGGCAATGTACATATTGCTTGTAGATTTTGCGTACCACTTTCAAATCTGTTAGCAGTTTCAAGATATGTTACTTTGTTTAAACTAACGTGAGATACACTTCCACCTCCAGGGTGTACTGGGCTATACCATAACCATTTTTCATCTAGTAGTAAACATCCTAATCCCATCGGACCGTATATCTTATGCCAACTCCAAGTAACAAAGTCAAATCCGTCATAGTTGTGTTCTATCTTACCCATACTTTGACAAGCATCAAGTATTGATATTGCATTATTATTTTTACATATATCTCTTATCTTATCAAGGTCTTGTACTACGCCTAAGACGTTACTTACTGCATTTACTGCTAATACCTTACACGTTGCAGAATCTGTACGCATAGCATTGTTTACAGCGTCTAAGTCAAGCATACCATCCTTCATAACGTTTATATATTTAATATCAGTACTAGCATCACGTAGCGGTAACAATAGACTATGATGTGCGTCAACACCAACGTAAACGCTTATATGGCCGGTAAAACGCTGTTTTATCAATTGTACAGCATCATATAACCCTTGTGATGCTCCGCTGTTAAAAGCAATTCTTTTATCAGGATGAGTAATGTTTAACCATTCTCCAATTTTATTTTTTGCAGAATGATACTTTTCGTCAACCCAAGCACCCATACTATGACCACTACGGTGTGCATTTGACTTATGGTTTAGTAAAAAGTCATTTGTATCCTGTATAACAGTATCTAATGTTTGACTTGTAGCCGCACTATCTAAATAAACTGTATCTGGATTAGCTGCAAAAAATGGAAACCTATCCTTCATACAAACTTTCCTTTAGTATGTCTTTGTAATTTGTTATGCCTTTACTGTGTAAGTAATAGCGATCTTCTTGGCTAAGTGTACCTAATGCATTTCCGTGTGCTGCTTTAATGTCGTTGTTTAAAACAAACATTTCGGGTCGCGCCTGAATTCTACTTTTATCAAAAGGCCAACTTCTAATTTGCATATCTGTGTCAACACCACTTGCATCTTTTGCAACATAACAACTAAGAATACAATCAACACTTGCATTGTTTTCAGCAAATATTCTTACATTTACTTTGCTTAGAGAATCCTTTTCAGGGTGTATATTAATACTAACAGGACAGTGGCCTTCTTCTTGTATAATAGTAATATTATATTCTTCGTGATTATCTACGTCCTGCGGATGTAGGTTTAAAGATATACCGGTTTCATTTGTATATACTTTATTATAAGGTTTGGCCATTAGACAACTCTATCTTTTTAGTTAAGTAACTATCTTGTAATTGCTGGTCGTGTGTAACTAGTAATACAATGCCACCATTATCGCAAACTTCTTTAATTAAGTCTGTAACTTTACTACGGCTTGATTGTTCTAATCCACTATCAGGTTCGTCTAATAACAGTAATGAAGGAGTCTTTAGCATTGCTTGTGCTAGTTCGTTCTTTTTACGTTCTCCGCCACTGGCTCCGTGATTAAAATCTCTTTGTGACCAATCTTCAGGTAATGACATCTCATTAAACACACTTTTAGACTTTCTTATTATTTCAATCTTACGTGCATCTGGAGCGTCAAATTTTGCAAATTCGCTAAACAATGATAATGTGTTTACACCGTCAAGTGTCGGCGGTGATTGATGTGCAATAAAAAACCCATTGCGTGAACGTTCATAACATTCTAGATCAGTCACATCTACGCCATTATGTTCGATATTTCCGTCAACATCAATATCTGGACGACCCATAATAGTGTGTAATAAAGTACTTTTACCACTGCCATTATGGCCAGTAACTAGAATACATTCGCCAGCATTTGCCTCTAAGTTAATACCATCAAGTATTTCTTTTCCGTTAATGCTTGCTTTTAGGTTTTTAATTTTAAGCATTCAATGCCTCCGCTAATGATTTATCGTGAAACATATCAACCATAATATCACTGCCGCCCATAAACTCTCCATTAACATATAATTGAGGAATAGTTGGCCAGTCGCTATATTGTTTAATATTTTCACGTAGTTCAGAATCTGCTAATACATCTCGTGTTTCAAATTGTGCATCTAACATCTGCAGAATTCTTACAGCTTTCATACTAAACCCACAAGCTGGTGCTTGTTCATTCCCCTTCATAAAAAGGACTATTTTATGTTCGTTTACTAATTTTTTAATTTCTTCGTTTGTCATCCTATACTCCCTTCCATTTGGACTTCTAATAATTTGTTTGCCTCCGCCGCAAACTCTAATGGTAATGTGTTAAGTACTGAATCGCAGAAGCCGTTAACAATAGTACTAACTGCTTGTTCAGGATCTAATCCTCTACTCATTAAGTAGTATAACACTTCTTCACTTACCTTACCTGTACTTGCTTCGTGTTCAATTTGAGCTGTTTCGTTAGAAACATCAGTGTATGGAATAGTATTACTAATACTATTACCACCAATCATTAAACTATC
>Ga0208667_1000334_pt1 | contig 21222 bp, 14 predicted proteins | sample 11BtaG_FD_184085 | JGI IMG/M metagenome (GOLD analysis project Ga0208667, IMG submission 184085) | Marine viral communities from the Subarctic Pacific Ocean - 11B_ETSP_OMZ_AT15265_CsCl metaG (SPAdes) (version 2) | ecosystem: Environmental > Aquatic > Marine > Oceanic | place: Pacific Ocean... | reverse complement strand
ACTTGTTACTGCACGTTTGGGTACTAAGAGTACGCTAGAGGAATCACGTACTGAGAGGTTTATAGGTATTGCTAAACGTGGACTAATACCTATCCCAGTGAGATATTACGCGGCACATACTGGCAGGTGGGGTGGCGATGACAAGATTAACATTCAGAACCTACCCAGTCGTGGTGCTAATGGTAAGAAGTTGAAGTCCAGTATCATTGCGCCAGTAGGTTACACACTAGTAGATTGTGATTCCTCACAGATTGAAGCGCGTGTACTTGCGTGGGTAGCAGGACAAGATGACCTAGTTGAAGCGTTTGCTAACAACGAAGATGTATATATTAAAATGGCATCTAAGATATACAACGTCAAAGAGGAAGACGTTACCAAGGAGCAACGGTTTGTCGGTAAGAGTACGATACTTGGTGCAGGGTATGGCATGGGTGCTGTACGATTCGCTGAGCAGTTGAAGTCATTTGGTACTACTATAGATGTAGAGGAAGCGCGTAGGATTATATCCATCTACCGAGAGGCTAACTGGAAGATAAGTCAGTTCTGGCGTAACTGTCAGAATATGTTGGTAGAGATGTCACGTGACAAGCCAATCTCATTCGGAGCGGAAAACATAGTTAAGAGTGTACGCACACAAACAGGTTATGGTGTTGAGTTGCCTAGTGGTTTAGTTATGCGTTACGATGACTTGGAGTTTGAACAAGGCGAACGTGGTGTTGAGTTTAGTTATAAGACAAGACGCGGGCGCACAAGAATCTATGGTGGTAAGGTTACAGAGAATGTATGCCAAGCCATTGCTAGATGCATCATGGGTGAACAGATGTTGGCTATAGCTAAGAAGTATAAGCCTGTGCTTACGGTACATGATTCTGTGGTATGCTGTGTACCTGATGATGAGTTAGACGAAGCTAGACAATACATTGAAGCGTGTATGAGTACGACACCTTCATGGGCGGAAGGTATGCCTATAACGTGTGAGTCTGGCATTGGCAAATCTTATGGAGACTGTGAATAATGTCTAAAGATAAAATTGAAGATGCTATTAAAGAAGTAAATGAAGCGGCGGATAAAGCTATTGAAGAAGTTACGGAAACAAAGATGGAAGTAATGGCATGGTTGAAACAGACCCACTCTTTTACTTACGCTGAGTTGTTAGTAGTAGCATTGGGTGTAGTAGTAATAGTGGCAACCGCAGGTAACATCTGATGAGTATTGCACCGTGGTCATTCAGCAAAATTAAATCCTTTGAACAATGCCCAAAAAAGTTCTATCATCTAAAGGTAGCAAAGGATTACAAAGAGCCTCAGACCGAGGCTATGTTGTATGGGACTGCGGTGCATGAAGCCGCTGAAGAGTATGTAAGAGATGGGAAACCGTTACCCCCAGAGTACGACTACATAAAGGCTCCGCTTGATGCGTTATGCTCAAAAAAGGGAGAGAAACTCTGCGAATTGGAAATGGGGTTAACGGCAGACCTAGAACCTTGTGGGTTTTGGGACGACAATTGTTGGTATCGTGGTATAGCAGATTTAGTTATACTAGATAAAGAAAGCAAGATTGCTTGGGTGATTGACTACAAGACAAGCAAGAACACTAGGTATGCCGATAAAGGTCAGTTAGAATTAATGGCACTGTGTATATTTAAACACTTTCCTGAAGTTGAGACTGTACGTGGCGGGCTTTTGTTTGTAGTATGTAACGAGTTAATACGTGAAACGTATGGCAAAGAACAAGCTGGTATGATGTGGGAGAAGTGGTTATCTGACTACAATCGCATGGAAACCGCATTTAAGAAAGATGTATGGAATGCCCACCAAAGTGGGTTATGTAAGCGACACTGTTTAATCACCGAATGTGTGCACAATGGGAGGCACTGATGAGGAAGAAACGAAAGAAGCAAGTCAACGCCCCTGTTGGCAGTGACACGTTCGAGCGAAGAATGGAACGCCAACGTGCTAGACGAGCGTTTGATAAGAAGAATGGCAAAGCCGCGCGTAAAGGGAAAGACATCAGCCATAACAAGATGTTGAAAGATGGTGGCAGTAACAAGGACGGGTATAAGCTAGAAAGCCCCAGTAAGAATCGTGCAAGAAATGGGCACAAACCTAAACCTAAAAAGTAACTTGGAGAATGTAATGAAGTATTTAATAGCTGTAACACTTTTTGCCTTGGCAGGGTGCTCTACTTTTAATGCTACTGTTGATGGAGCGCAGGGAGTTATAAACGACACCCTTAAAGCTAGTGGTAACGGTGTAGCAAATGTAACTTCCGCGGTAGGTAAAGATGTAACTGATACTGTTACTTATGTAACTACAGGTGTGGCATCAGGAATCCGCAAAGTTACAAACGCGGAGTAAGAATTCACTCTCGGACGCTTAGCTTGATGCGTCTTTAAACAAAATGGAGTAGGGGACTATTTCCTCCCTTGAAGGACACTTCATAAAATCAAGTTAGTTTGTCAGGTTATGGTGATATTGTTGCCCTGTTCATACTAGACCTAGCCCCATCTACGAACGAAGCGGGGCTACATTAATCGTAAGCGAAGACCGCTTTACGAGGTTAACCTATGGAGAATAAAAATTGAAGATCGTAGATAACAGGGCTTTATTACTTAACTTACGTAATCCGGGTAAAGTGACGAGTTGTATACCAAAGAGTAAGACGTTATCAGAACATGAAGTTATAGTCAGTTGGGGAGTTGACGAAGTGCAGGTATTAAGAAACATTGGTATCAATGCACCCTCACCAATAGAAGGTAGGTACGAGTGGACAGGTAGGTATGACCCATACGATCACCAGAAGACTACTGCAAGTTTCTTCACGCTAAATAAGAGAGCCTTCTGTTTTAATGAGCAGGGTACAGGCAAGACAGCCAGTGCTATATGGGCGGCAGATTACTTACTAGAGCAAGGTAAGATAAATAGAGTATTAGTTATATGTCCTCTATCTATCATGGAATCAGCGTGGCGCAATGACTTGTTTAGTTTTGCCATGCACCGCAAGGTAGACGTAGCCTATGGTTCAAAGAAGAAGCGCAGAGAGATAATTGAGAACGGAGCAGAGTTTGTAATAATAAATTACGATGGTGTGGAGATTGTACAAGACGTAGTTAAAGAAGGTGGGTTTGACTTAATAATTGTTGACGAAGCTACACACTATAAGAACGTACAGACTAAAAGATGGAAGACGCTAAACAAACTAATGGATAAAAGCACGTGGCTTTGGATGATGACGGGTACACCTGCGGCACAGAGTCCTACCGATGCGTATGGCATTGCTAAGTTAGTTAACCCTGTTGGAGTACCGCGTTTCTTTGGTACGTTTAGGGATATGGTTATGCAAAAGATAACTAACTTCAAATGGATACCGAAAGAAAATGCTACTGATGTAGTGCATAAAGCATTGCAACCTGCCATACGGTTCACAAAAGATGAGTGTTTAGACTTACCACCTATGGTATATGTGCATCGTGAAGTAGATATGACCCCCCAACAAAAGAAATACTATAAAGAATTGAAGAGTAAGATGATCATGCAAGCGGCAGGTGAACAAATCACTGCGGCTAATGCGGCAGTTAACATGAATAAGCTACTACAAATATCTTCTGGTGCTGTTTATACCGATACTGGTGATTCATTAGAGTTTGATATAACTAAACGGTATAAGGTACTGCGAGAAGTAATTGATGAATCTAGTAAGAAAGTATTAGTATTCGTGCCGTTCAGACACACCATACAGTTACTCACTGACAGGTTACGCAAAGATGGTATCACTACTGAAATTATTAATGGCGATGTACCTGCACCCAAACGAACAGACATATTTAAACGGTTTCAAGAACAAGATGACCCTAAAGTTTTAGTTATCCAACCACAGTCAGCGGCACACGGGGTAACACTTACAGCGGCTAACACGGTTGTATGGTGGTCGCCAACCAGTTCGTTAGAAACGTACGCGCAAGCTAATGCTAGGGTGCACAGGTCAGGGCAAGATCAAAAATGTACCGTTGTTCACCTACAAGGATCGCACGTAGAAAGACGTGTTTACTCGTTACTAGATAATAGGCTAGACGTTCACACAAGAATGATTGATTTATATAAAGAAATACTTGACTAGCCCACAATCATACGCTATCTTGACTGTCCCTTTAGTTAAGGAGCGAAAGATGAGCGAAGGAAAAATGAACGCTGAGAAGCTAACTACTGTCTATTTGAAGATAAAAGATAAGCGTAGTGAGTTATCAGCAGAGTTTAAAGAGAAGGATGCTGAGTTATCCGATCAGCTAGATAAGGTGAAGCGTGCTTTACTGGACTACTGTGAAGATCAAGGTGTCGATAGTGTAAGGACTTCTGCGGGATTGTTTTACCGTTCTGCTAGAACACGTTATTGGACTAGTGATTGGTCTTCTATGCATGAGTTTGTACTTCAGCAAGAAGCACCTGAACTGCTAGACAAGCGTGTCAATCAGAGCAATATGAAGCAGTTTTTGGAAGAGAACCCCGACCTTGTACCTAAAGGTCTTAACGTAGATTCTGAATATGTTGTATCAGTGAGGAGAAAGTAATGTCAGATAATTTTGTACCAATTGGTGATGTAGCGGATAAGTTTAGTGTATCTAAGCACACCGTACGTCAGTGGTTACGTCAAGGTAAGATACCCGAAGACTTATATGTAAAGATAGGTAACACTTATCGTTATAACCTTCAAGGGATTGAAAACGCCTTTTTGAATACCAATAAAGACTCGGTAGTTCAGGAAGCTGTAAGTGACTTTGAGTTTAACCCTGAAACCCTAGATGAGGATTTCTAGTGAAAAGGTTAAGCATACGTGGTGGTGTATTTACAGATGTTGATGGTGGCGAACAAACTACTATTGGCGAAGCTGTAAACGTAATCATTGTGAATGCCGCACCTGTGTCTAGATCATATTTTGGTAATCAGTTTGACCCTAATAAGTCTACTGCCCCAGTATGTTGGTCAGACGACACACAAACACCATCCCCGAATGTATCAGAAGATAACGTGCAAGCACGTAGGTGTATGGACTGCACACAAAACGTACGTGGTTCAGGAGAGAATGGTGGCAGGGCTTGTCGGTTTCAACAGCGCCTTGCAGTTGTATTTGAGGGAAACCTCGATGAGGTGTATCAGTTGCAGATACCTGCCAGTTCAATATTTGGTAGGGTAGTTAATGGTAATATGGGCATGCAAGAATATGCTCGCTATCTATCTGCGCACGATACATCAGTTACTAGCGTTGTCACAAACATTACGTTTGATAAAGACAGCGTTGTCCCAAAACTTTATTTTAAACCTGTTCGACCTCTCGACTCGGGGTTGGGGATTAAAGTATCAGAGATGGTGGTACACGAAGACACTAAACGTGCTATCACATCATTCGTCCCTGTTACTAATGAACCATCACCCTTTGGTAGCGTGGAAGGTGGGTTTGATATAAACGCGAATTAATTTATTTAAGGTAAATAGTTATGGCTAATCAAAATAGCACTTTTATGATACAAAACGTTGAGGCTCAGTGGCCTCGTATTAACAAAACATACAAGTTCGATAACGCTGAGAATCGTACTGTACCATGTGACCCATTTGAAGATGGCGCTAAATACGAGATGAAGTTTCGTATGACCAAAGACCAAGCTAAAGAATTATACTTGGGTATGTGTCAGGCGTATGAAGCACGTAAAGAAAAAGGTTGGCCTGAGAAAGTTGAGATGCCATTCGCCAAAGATGATGATGGTATGTATACTTATAAAGCTACCCTTAAAGGTGCTTATGGTAAGGAAGCTACATTTAAACCTGTACAATATGATTCCAAAGGCGTTAAACTACCTGAAGATTTCATGCTTACTACTGGCAGTACAGTTAATGTTGCGGTTATATTTGTGCCCTACAACATGCGTGAAGCAGGAATCTCACTGCGTTTGAAAGCGGTACAGGTTATTAAGTACGTACCAATGGAAGCATCATCACCTTTCTCCGCTGTTGAAGGTGGGTTTGAGTTCTCTTCTGAAGATAATCCTTTTGAAGTTGTAGAAACTAAATCAGCAACTAATGTTATTGAAGCTGAGTTCGGGGAAGAAAAAACTCCTGAACCTAAAAAAGTCAGTAAAAAAGCAACACCAAAACCAAAAAAGTCTGACGCTGATATTGCATCAATCGTAGACGACTGGGACGACTAGTCCAAAAAACTTAGCTAGGTATTACCGAAAAGGGCGCGTCATGCGCCCCTGCTATCTCCACCCTCGGAATTAGGAATGTATTATGGAAGCAGAAGTATTTCTCGATAAAGTAACGGGGAATGAAGGATACTACTGTTTATTTGCGGTCAAGCTAGGCCAAAACGATAGACCACAAACGTTTCATACAACGTATGATTCGTTACTACAAGAAGCACGTAAGCTAGATGCTCGTGGGTATAGCCCATACTTTGCACTGGCTACGTTTGAAGAAAGTGGTTCTCGTGTAGCTGACAACGTAAAACAGTTAAAATCTTTCTTTATGGACATCGACTGCGGGGAAGGCAGAGATTATCCAACCAAGAAGGAAGGTCTTCAAGCCCTACAAAGATTTTGTAAAAAGGTTGAATTACCTCGCCCACTACTAGTTGATTCTGGCAGGGGGGTACATTGTTACTGGCCTTTGTCTGAAGCTGTTAGCAGGGACGATTGGAAGCCTGTTGCAGATCACTTGAAACAGTTGTGTAAGAATCATGGGTTTACAATTGACCCATCAGTAACTGCCGATGCGGCTAGGGTACTGCGCATACCAACGACACACAACCACAAGACTGAGCCACCATCCCCCGTTGAATTTTATAGTGAACACGTACCTGAGCCTGTAAGCCTTGACGCGTTTGCTAAGTTGATTGGTGCTGACCAGATACCAGTACCTCAGAAAATAGAGTCACAACCTGCCACCGCTATGATGGAAGCGTTGATGGGCAACAAGCAACACAAGTTCAAAGATATTATTACTAGAGAATCTAGCTGTGCGCAGTTGGTTGACATAGTAGTTAATCAAGATGAGTGTAGCGAACCTATATGGCGTGCAGGATTATCTATTGCTAAGTTCTGTTCTGATGGTAAGAAAGCCGCCCACGTTATGTCTAAGAACCACCCTGAATATTCTCCAGAACAGACACAGGATAAGTTCGATAAGATTAAAGGGCCTTACCTGTGCTCCCACTTTGATGAGTTTAAGCCTGACGTATGTACACAATGTCCGCACTGGGGCAAGATAAAGTCTCCCATATCGTTGGGTAGCAGTGTAAGAGAAGCTACGCCAGAAGATAATGTAGTAGAAGTACCTGCGTTGGACTTACCGAATACTCCTACTACTACGTATGTGATTCCGACATACCCTAAGCCCTACTTTAGGGGCGCTAATAATGGTGGTGTTTATATACGCACATCTAACGATGAAGGCGAACCAGACGAAGAACTTATATACCACAACGACATTTATATCGTGAACCGTATTGTAGATGTAGATCTTGGTGAAGTTGTGGTAATACGTTTACACCTACCACAAGATGGCGTGCGTGAGTTCACTGTACCTCTTACAGCTATAACCTCGCGAGAAGAATTTAGAAAGCAAATGTCCATGCAAGGCGTGGCAGTAACAAAGATGGATAAACTTATGACTTATATGACTACTTGGATTAACGAGTTACAGGCTACTACAAAAGCCGACAAGGCTCGCATTCAATTTGGTTGGACTGATGATAACCATGATGCGTTTGTTGTAGGCAATCAAGAAATATCAAAAAATGGTGTTAAGAGTAACCCACCATCACAGGCAACAGCAGGTTTGATGAGCGCGTTTAAGCCTAAAGGTTCTCTGGAACAATGGAAGGATATGGCTAATTTCTACAACAGAGATGGCTTTGAGTTACATCAGTACATGGTAGCTACTTCTTTCGGTTCACCCCTTATGGCGCTTATGCCAGTCTCATGTTCGGGCTTCCACGTGCATAGTAAGGACTCTGGGTTAGGTAAGACCACCGCTATGTACGTAGGAGCGTCTGTTTGGGGCAACCCAAAGCAGTTAGTAGTTGATGCCAAGGATACTCGTAACTCAGTTATGTTGCGTGGTGAGGTATACAAGAACCTACCTTTATATATTGACGAGTTAACTAATGGTAAGGGTGAACAACTATCTGACCTTGTGTATCAGTTAACTAGCGGTAAGCAACGTAATCGTATGTCAGGTAACTCTAATACAGAAAGGACACGTGGTGAGCCTTGGAGTTTGTTATCTGTATCTACAGGCAACACTAGTGTGATAGAACGTATCAGCACTTTCAAGAATGCCCCGAAGGCCGAAGCGGCTCGTATGCTAGAAACTAGGGCAGTAAAGTTATTTGATGCATCTAAGACTAAACACCTTACAGATGCATTCGCTACTCGCGCTGAGAACACGTACGGTACAGCAGGAGTTATCTACATGCAGTGGGTTATGGATAACATAGAAGAAGTACAACGCCTGTTAATAGAAGTGCAACAGAAGTTAGATAAAGCCGCAGGACTTACAGCACAAGATAGGTTCTGGTCAGCAGGCGCTACTGCATCGGTTACAGGTATGTTGATCGCTAAACGCATAGGGCTAATTGACTATGACACTGAGAAGTTTTTTAAGTATGTTCTTAAACTATTACAAGAGAACCGTGCTACGTCTAACGATCTAATGTCTTCTACGGCAGATTTATTGAACGACTTTGTGCACGAGCATTGGGGTAGCATACTAAAAATCAAAAGCACTGATGATATGCGCAAGGGCCACGGTAATGGTATGGACGACTTAGTAATACCCGAGTCTGACCCTCGCAACAAGCTAGTAGGAAGGTATGAGACTGATGTTAAGAAGTTATACGTGATACCTAAAGTGTTGAAATCGTGGTGTGGTGCGCAACAGATAAACTACACTTCTACGATAGAAGAGCTTAAAGCTAAGTTCAAGGGTAAGTATGTAAAGATAAGGCTTACTAAAGGTACATCAACAAAGATGCCTCTAACTCATGTGTTCTGCATAGATTGTTCTGCGGTTGATATAGAAGAAGATGCGGAAACTTGATGACATAGCACCTGATGGCGTACGGATTATTGTACGTTGGGACAAAATGGGAGTTGGCGCTTCAGTGTTCGTGCCTTGCATAAACGCACGTAAGACACGAGAACAAGTTAATGTGATATTCAAAAGAAAAGGCTGGAAGTATAAAGCCAAGACCACCATAGAAAGTGGTAAGTTAGGAGTACGTATATGGCGTACAACATAAAGTTTTAGGATATGGAGTAGCACTTCCCCTTCGCTACTCTGTTACTTTCCTTACTCCCTGATGTTCCGAGGCATCGGGGAGTTTTTTTAAAAGCCTCTAGACCAATTTTCGTTACTTCTTTCTATGTCGTTCCTTAACCTGTCGTTGACAGTCACACCATTTACCATGCTAGCGCTAGTCTCGAAATGGCGTTTTACGGATTGATTTAGCTGGTCGTTGGATATAGCCGCTGCGGGGTGATCACGGTTAAACTCGGCAATGTCATTAATTATGTCTTTAATCGCGTCGGGGTCTGATCTACGCACCGCTTGGAAATACTTCTCACGTAAGTCAACCGCCTTAGCTATAACCGCGTTTTCTACTTTCTTGTTTCTAGCATTCTTAGCCTGCCTAAACGTGTACTCGGTAGGAGCAAACCCAAACGCTTTACCCATTAACTCGCCAGTGCTTAGATCGCGTAGCACATAGTCCTCACGCCTAGTCTTAATACCGTCGTCCATAGAGTAACGAAGGGCCTTCTTAACATTCCCAAGTGCAGGGGGCAGTATACCCTCAAACATTTCATGGTAATTTCCCTGACTGTAATCGCCAGCGGCTCTATAAAACCTATTTAGGGTACTGAGGAATGGGCCACCAAGGTAGAAACCTATTCCCTGCTCTAGGCTTTCACTGTTACTAAACCTGTTCTCATTTATGATTAAGTCAGTAAGTTTTATCCTAGAGGCAACGTCTGCACCAAGCACTTCAGACACAACACCTTTAAATGGCCCTTCTTTAATAGCTTTCCTAACTATAGTGTCTACATCGTCATCATCATCATTTAGGAACATGTCAACGACGGTTCGCACAATACCATATATAGGAATACCTGAAACACCGGCAAAGAACAAGGCACTCATATGTATGCCAACTAACTGCTTAAACGCCACGTTTCTTTGTTCCTTGCCTTCTGGAGTCTTAGCAAACTTATTGGCCATCATTATTTTATATGTCTTAAACAACGTGTAGTACATCTGCAAGCCAAAGCTCTTATACATACCCGCCACACGTCCCCACCCTTCTTGCGTGAGTCTAGGGGCGGTCTCTAGTACAGCACCACCATTTGTTTGTTGTGTTATATACAACGCTTCCCTAGCAGCAAACTTACGAAGTTCCGCAGTTGACGTTTTAGGGTCGATAAATTTACCGTCAAACTCACTATAATACTTTTCACCTGCTTTAGCCTTGTCAACCATTTGCTTACGCACCAAGTTGTATGTAGCTATAAGGGTAGATTGGCGGTTAAACCGCTCCGCAGCGTTAAAGAATATGGCTGAGCCATGAGTGACTTTATCTAGCAAGTTACTCTTTTCGTTTATACCTAGCTCATCCATGAATGACATGGAGTATAGTTGTCCGTTAGCGTTCGCTTCTTTAATTAGGGGTATAAGATCTTTCAGTTGCTGTATTCTTGCCGCAGCCTGTTCCTTACTTATAGCAGTGTCTTCTATTTTCTTTATCTCAGAAGGCTTCAATGTAAACACGGCCTCGTAGCCGGTACCTTCTTGGTCAAAGTAATCTTTAATGTTAGCGTTGCCACCCAACATACTGCCCGCAGAAGTGAACGCATCTATAGACTCTGATAATCCAAACCTACCACTTAGGAATGGCACTATAACTAGTGGTATTTGTGACAAGTTAACAACCGCAGACGACACGTTAAAACCTAGCGTGTACAGGAAGGCAACCTGATTGAAGTTTTTTATGATGGTTTCTGTTTCTTTATTCTTTGCTCCAGACCTAGCAAACTTAGCCCTCTCTCGTAATACGTTTCTTACTTCTCTCACGTCAGGGTCTTTCTTAATAAGCTCGTCGGCTTTGGCTTCTATTTGCTTTTCAATGCCTTTAATTTTAGCGGAGCTTTTTATCTTGGCAGTTTGTATAGCTAAGCTAGAACCTTTAGTCTCTAGTGCGTACCCTGCGTCATGTATGTAACCCATTGTCTTTTTACGTCTTCTAAACGCTTTAGCAAAAGATGTTTCAGGTAACTTATCTATGAATAGCTTTAATACTTCTTCCTGTACACCCGCTCCAACGTTTGCCTTGTTAAGTATTTCTAGTACTTCGTTAGTAAATGAACTACTTGGGGCATTGTCATATCTAGAAACGTCTATGTCACCTTCAAACGTCTGGATAGAATCCACGTCTTTGTCATTCGTTAACTCCTCAGCAAACGCATCTCGCTCAGCTTTGTTAGCGAACATCATAAATACTTGCTCATAAGAATTTTCAAGCTGCGCATTAAACGATATTCTATAATCGCCTTGACGAACTAAAGGGAAATAAACATCTAACGCACCACTTGCCAGTAGTTTGTTCTCCAGCTTTTTCTTTATTGAGATAGCCGCTTGTTTGTCTCCATCCACTATAGTATCAACTTGCGTGTTGATAGCATCTAACAGTTGTTTGTACATGTCCTTGTACGCGTCTCTCATCTCTGTGAACAGAGCTTTACCTTCCGCGTCTAGTTTGTTCCACTGTTTTTGTTGCTCTTTCCATATAGCTAACTTCTCTCCAGAGTAAGCGGTCGCAGGCTTTGTCGGGTCTACTTGGTGTATAGTCGCACCAAACTCAGGGTTATATATCACACTATCTAGTATGACTTTTAGCTTTTTGTTGCTTCTAGCCCACTTGTTGTACTTCTTTTTAACTTTTTCTATCTTGGCTTCGTAATCCATTTGTAAGCCACGTTGCGCAGTTATCGCCTTATCTAGCTGTAATCCTAGAGTACCAAAGCCCGCGGCCCTAGCCATATCCCCCATAGACTGTCCTCCATGCAGCTTGAAGTATATCTCTCTAGTCTTGCGGGGCACTGTTTCTGTAGCAAACTTATACGCTGATGCCGCCCAACTGTTGTCTGCTATTGCACCTTTATACTTGTCTGTAGCTTTTGCAACCTCTACAGTTAGGTTTAATATCTCATTAGGCGTACGCGCCATAGCTATGGTGTCATTACCAACTCTATCTAAGTTAGTGTTTACTAGTGCCATAGTTAAGCCATCTATGTTATCCATATCAAGACGCTCAATAGGCTTAGTGCTGAGTCCGACTAGTGCTCGCAGTCTGTTACTTATAGCGTTAAATACTAAACGTAATACGGGTATGTTCTTACCATTAACATCTAGTCTCGCTAGTTCTCTCCTAAACTTGTCGTTAGACATTACTTCAGCTACAAACTCTTTTACATTCTCAGTCCCGTAAGCACCACTTAAAGAACCCTTAACTGAGTTGTATATATTATTTAACTGCTTGGTAGCCGGGAGTAGCTTGTTGTTTAACCCAGAATTAGTTACAACGTGCGCTACCTCATGGAGCAACGCGTGTCCTGTTAGTGGTATGTCAGAGTTATACGATACAGTGTTATTATCTACATCCAGCTGGCCTTGCTTAACTCTACCACCTACTACACCACCTAGCTGCTCAGTAGTACGCATGTCTACCTTAGCGTTGCCTAAGTTGTTTGCCATAGCTCTTGCTACGCTAGCAGGTTGCCCAGAGAGTGTCTTAGCGAAGTCTAGTACCGCACCTTTTAAGTCGCCATTCTCAATAAGTTTTAGGGTAGTTGCGGGTACAAAGCCTTCTAATGACGCTATATTTTTAGCATCTATTTTTAGATCTTTATAGTCTAGTCCTCGGTAGTAAGTACCAGCCGTATACTCTTTTGCATCTTCTATTATTTGCTCTTTGGTAGCCGTATCAAAGTATTCTGCAACACGTTTACTAGCTCCAGTAGACCCACCCGCTTCTTCCGCTTTGCGCATAGCACCAATAATTTGCTTGTCTTGTAAGCCTTTATGTTTCGCCTTAACTTTAGCTACTACTTCAGCTGTTTTGGTCTCTTTGTAATCTTTCTTTTTCTTTTTAGTTTTCTTCTGCTGTTCCTTTCTCGCATCTATATCTTTTACTGCTTGGTCTACTTCTTTTTGCTCAGACTCTGCTTTTCGCTTAGTAGCTTTGGCCTTTGACGTGGCTTCTACTAGACGCGCTTCGTTATCTTTAGGGTTCTGAGATGTTTGAGCAGTTTGTAGTAGGCTATCAAAAGTAGATTGCTTAGTTAGGTCTAAGTCTTTCCTAGCCATAGAATCTTTAAACGATATTTCAGCTAACTCTTTCTCGTCTTTCTTTGGTTTAGCTTTTACTTTTGGTTTGGCTTTTGGCTCAGTTACTACTTCTACCTTAGCATCTTTAACGTCAGCTGCTTTTTCCTGTATGGCATCTACTTGCTCAGTTGGCTGTTCAGCAGCTACGGGAGTTTCACTTACCGCGTCTTTCACAAACTTATTATACTCAGGAGTATCTTCTTTTAGCCCCTGCTTTTTTGCTTTTTTCGCAGCTGCCTCTTCTGCATTTGCTACGCGCCTGACTTGTGCAGCTGCCGCTTCAACTTCTCTACTGATAACGCCTTCTAGGTCTCGTATGGTATCCATAGTAGACGATTCTAAGTTTTTGCTTGCCCAATCTAGAACGACTTCTCCTATGTTTACTTCGCCTTTTGTTTTACCCATAGCCTTCTGCAAGTCTTTGTCCTGTGATTTATCTAGCTTAGACTTTAAGGCTTGTTTAGGGAAGACTTTACGTAATTCTGCAGTAGCCCTATCAGGGTCTGCGGTTTCTAGCCGCTGTACTATATTTGACTCGGGGTTTACGGTGTCTTGCACCGCTGCGTACAAAGCCTCTACAGGACTACTGAAGAACGACATATATGTAGCCACAGCCTCAGTAACTGCTTTGGGTGTTTGCGGCAATGCCTTACGTTTAGCAATTGCACTTAACCTAAGCATATCTATCTTGGGGATAACTTTTTTAAACGTCTTGTACGGTTTTTGGGTGTAAGTAAACTTCTTAGTTCGTTTGTCAAAGGTAGGCACTACTTTAGATTTAGTATCTTCCTTTGCAGCGCTTTTAGGCTTATTAGCATCTACAAGAGCTATACGTCTTTCTAATTCAGCGTACTGCGCTTCGGGCATTTCTTTCTTGAGGAAAGCTAGTCCAGACTTTCTACCTTCGGCATCTAGCGTTAGTAGCGAGTTGTATACGCGGGTAACTACTGGAGAGAATGACTCTCCCTCTCGTCCAGCAGGTCTTCCAGTGTCACGCTTACTATCATCCAGTCTTCCTTGCTCAGGTCTTCCAGACTCTTCGGCACTCTCAGTACGCTCGACTCCCACGACTCCTGCACTACTAGGAACGCTGTCTCCAGTTGTTTCTGCGTCAGGTGTTGTAGTAACTTGCTCTCTAACATCGCCTTTCTCCTTAGTATCAGCTTCTTCTATTGCTAGTATATCCTCGAGCTGCTCTTCTGTCGATTCTACCGCTTCTACTTTTGGTTTTTCTTTTGAGCTTACTTTCTTTTCTTCGGCTTTTTTCTCTACAGGTTCTTTAGTCTCAGGCTCTTCTGCTACTGTCTCTTCTGTAGCTTCGTCTTCCTTATCGGATACTTCGTCATCTACAACTACATCTGCACGTAGGTTTTTCCTATTAAGAATATCTGCTATGCCCTGTACTATTGCACCTGCACCACCACCGATACCGCCTTCTTCTACTACACCCATCTCAAACATAACTTGTTCTGGGTTGTAGCCCGCTTCGTTTAGGTTTTGTAAGATAGCAGCTGTAGCTTCCTGCGTGCCTTCAGCTACCCCAGTGGCAGCCATGCGCTGTAGTCTAGTCCTGATACCAGTAATGGTCTTTGGTGTAACCTTACCAGATAATTTTTCTATGAAGTCAGGTAGGCCGGGAATGTCTAAGTTCTTAGCTAGTCTACCTAGGGGTAGGAGTTCTAGCGTACCAATACCAGCACCACGTAAGCTGGCTGCGCCTCTTTCTTCTTCACTAGCGCCATACGCCCTAGCACGTTCTGATGCTTCACCAGCGCCTGCGCCAAGAGCTAGTACACCGGCAGCAGGTAACGCTGCTTTACCTAATAGTGCGGTACTAGCAAATGCACCAAGCGAACCTACGCCAGATGCTAATTTATATGTGAGAGAGTCTTTGTCACCACCTTCAGGAGTGAAGTCTTCTTGTAAGTCTAGTATCTTTTTTCTAGCCTTTAACTCGGTATCTTCTTCAAGTACCGTAGCAGCACCTAGCGCAGCCGTAGCAGTAGTCCCAACAAAACCTGAACCAATACCCGTAGCTACGTTCTCTAAGAACCCAACTTCTTCGTCCGTCTTTTCTTTCTTGGCAGAACCATCAGCTTCTTTTGGGAGTGGGGGCAATCCCATATCAGCGCGTCGCTGTCTCTCAAATAACCCAGAAAGAATTTCTACAGACTTCTTGTCTCCCCGTGCTTCTGCTTTATTTATAGCAGTGTATATCTCTTGTATGCTAGGCATAGTGTTAGCCTTATAGGGTTATTGGGCCATCGCTGCAGCTTCTTCATCAGTCATACCAACTTCAGACCCCCCAGAACCACCAGAGTCACCTAAGTCAATATCGAGCGCACCAGTTATTCTCTTCATAATCGCTTGTTGCGGATATATGTATTTGATAAATTGTTCCATCTGCAAATCTCTTTCCAGCTTCGCACGGCCTTCTGAACCTTCCGCCATATATTTTTGAGACTTTTGCAGCTGAGTTATTTCTGCAGCAATAATGGATGACATAGCATTAGTAACAGCAATTAATTCTGTCATGCTCTTAGCTTCGCCCATAACTATATTATAATCGTTCTTGAGTTTAAGCTCTGCCTCACCTTTAAGCTGCGCTCCTCTAGTAGCTATCATCTCACGGAACGCTTTCTGGTCAGTTATAGTGAACGTTGAAGCTATTTCCATGGCTGCACTTAATGAGTTAGCAGCTAGAGTAGCGGCTTTACCGGCTTCGGCATCCACCTTAGTTATTAACGCTGCTTCGGTGTTAGCCATAGTTGCAAAGTTATTCGCTTCTTGTTGTAACAGCTTACCTTCTTTCCCTTGTTCGGCAAGAACACGTTGTTGGTATGCTCTACCTTTAGCGCCCTGCGCAGCATAAATGCTGGCTTTATTGCGTCTATATTGTAGTTGTGGGTCGTCAGCCACTCTTCTAGACTCAGCTAATTGTCTATCTAATATATCTTGTAGGCCGCTAGTAGTCTCGTCAACCTTATATCTCCCCATAGCAGCTTTTCGCTCTTCATCAGCAGCGGTCTTGGGGTCTAATGCTAGTCGTCTGTCTAGTTGCTTCTTCATCTGAGGATTCATAGAATCACTAACACTTGTAGAACTGAACTCAGAAGGATCTACACTAAGATCAAACTCTTTTCCTGTGCCCGCTTGAGGAGCACCACCAGCGGCTTCTTTATTGTACTGGTCACGTACAAATGCTTTAGCGTCACCCACAGTGGGGTCTTTTTTCTGCCCAGCTATTTGCGCATCTATCGCAGTCTCAGGACGTAATACTCCCGCACCGCCCATATCTTTAACCTCGGCAGGTTCAGTGCCACCCATAACAGCATCCGCACCATAAGCAAGTCCACCAATCCCTATCCCAGCACCAGTTAAATTCCCAACATTCGGAGAGGCTGCTTGGCCGGGAGCTGTCATTACTGGCTTGCCATCAGCACCCATCTTATATTTTGGTTTTGAAGCCGGAGTCCTAGCAAAATCTTTACTCTTTGCTAGTTTTTGTTTGGCATAGTTAACGACTTTTGGCCCATATTTTTTACCTGCGTTAGCGACAATTTGTTTAACTGCCCCAAGACCACCCAACATCATGGCCTGATCTACAATAGCCATACCGCCGCGTTCGTCCACCTGACGCTGTACTTGCTCACCACTTGCGGGACTTCCCGCACCACCGAATTGACTACCACGCGCTCTGTTTATGCGTTGTTTCGCTTCTTCTCTATCCGCATCTTTTGGTAAGTCAGTAGAAAAATTAAACAGGTCGCCATAAAACCCTGCTGCAGAAGTATCTTTGCCTTTTCTATCTACAGGGTCAGTTTTCAAACCTGCCTCAGTAAGGACTTTTTGTACAGCAGCTTTTTCTTCTGGACTACTTTGCGCAGTAAGGGTTTGCATTATTTTTTGTAGCTTAGCTTGGTGTGTTGGACTGGTGGGGTCATCTACTAACCCTAGAGCACGAACAGCTTCTTCCGCACTTTTTACTTTGCCGCCCACGTTATACCCAACAATGCCACCACTAGCCATCATAGGAGGGCGTGGAGCAGCACTAGCAATACCGCCCATAGGAGGACGAGGAGCACCACCCATTGGAGGACGAGGAGCACCACCCATACCACCCATTGGAGGACGAGGAGCACCTTGAGGCATAGGGGGTTTGCCGCCACCCATAGCACCCATAATCCCACCTTGTTGTGGACGAGGCTGAGGTTTACCTTGCTGTTGAGCACGATTAGCTAGTATGCCACCTGTCTGCGTAGCTATCTCTTTTTGAGTCAAGCCTAATAACTTTTGATCTTGCTGTTCAGCTATAGTGTTAGGAATAGGCTGCTGCTTTAACGCTAAGTCCCTAGCAATAGTTGCTTTTTCTTCTAACAACTTACGAGTAGCTAAAACCTCAATTAAGTCAGGGCCAACGCCTTGGTTTAACGGCTGACCGCCTAGCTGCATTGCGTCTTTTTTGTCGTCTATAAGACTATCTATACTCACCTATACTTCTCCTAAGCTGTACCATCATTTTGGGATTCACTACCACTAGATTCACCGCTGCCTTCGCCATACCCTAATATTCCTAGAATTTCTTCCATACTTAATCCCGCTTGTAATAAGGTGTCAATCTCACTTGGCTCCGTGTATGCGTAGTTCTGTGCAGCCACTGGCATACCTTGCAGTAACGAATGTAAGAACTGTAGTTGTTTATAACCAAAGTCTCGCTCTTCTCTGAACTGCTCGTAATCAGCAGCAACGCCCTCAGCAGCAACTTGTCTTTGTATGTTACCCGCATCAGCTTGTAAGCCCAATATGTCTTGCCCATACTTATTAGCTAGTTCCTGCCCAGTACGTGCGTTAGTCATAGCGGTATCAAACCCTTGCGCCCTTGCTGTTGCGGCCATATCACCGATACCACGGTTTAGGTTGTTAGCTCTTTCGGCACGTAGCAACGCATCCCTTGAACCACCAAAAGCACCTGCCGCGGTCATAGCTTGTCGATCACCTAGGGCATCAATCTGGCTCTGTCTGCGCATATCAGCTGCAGTGCGGTCAATAACATTCTGCTCATAAGGGTTCATGTATGGGTCTAAAGTAGCTGCATCAGGAGTAAACGTACCCATCTGATTGGTTACTGAGCCGCCAGTCAAAGGGTCATTTAATCTAGAAATACCCGTAAACGATTGATCTTGTAGTGAACTAGTTCCCGCAGTAAGTGGGCCCTCATAAGCCTCATACGGATCTGCTGCCAATGCGCTAGCAGGTTCCAGTATACCTTCAGTAACATAGTCTCCTACCCAATTAGATAGAGAAGACTCTTTTCCTGTCGCTTGTCCTACAGGAGTTTCGTAGTTAGAGCCTGTACCGCCAGCACCTGTACCGCCAGCATCTCCCGCAGTGGACTCAGTGCTCGTTGTACCTACTACAGCATCTCCATCAGGGAACTTGTTTTTAAACGGTTTGTTTTCGTATACAGAACCACCACCAGCATATTGAGCTATACCGCCCTGCGCCATTTTAGGCATGAAGTTCTGGGGGTTTATTTGTTTACCTTGTTCTGGATTACCTGTACGAGCTTTACGTACTCCGTCCATCATACTATGTAACTGGTCTGCGCCTGCATCAGAATTACCGTTGCCTAGGTGACTTACTACATCAGCGGGTATTACAAACTCACCATCACTCAAACGAGCTTCTTGATTACCATCAATACGAGCAGGTACTTTGTCAGCCATGCCGTCAGTCTTACCACCTAAGTAGTAACCTTTATGTGCGCCCGCAATACCACCATTAGCATATTTAGGTACACGTCCTCCCATAGCCATAGCGGGTTGTTCAGGGGGTGGCGTAGGTGCTTGCTTGGCTGCCAACGCGTCAGCTTGAGCTTTGGCTGTAGTTTGAGCTTCTTCTAAAGTAGGGATTCCAGTTTCTGGTCGTTTCGCCATTATAGGGTCAGAGAAGTAACGTCTCCCTGCACCGCCCGGCCTGCGCTCTTCACCAGTTAAATATTTGTTAGTATATGCAGGGGCTTGTCCTTCTTCTTCAGGTTTAGCAAGGCTAAGTATGCCTACATCTCGCCCAGCATTTTGTGATTGTTGCATAGGCACGCGCTCTCGGACGCGTTGTTTGTCCATATCTACCTTACCTTGGTAGCCTAATTTTTCTTGTTGCGGCTGAGCATATTTTGCCACGGCAGCAGACAAAGCCAAGTTTGTAAACCTAGATAGCGGGTTAGAATCATCCGCAAGGAATGACATCGTACCTTCATACAGACCACCAATAGCACCGAACGCATCCGATATATAATTATCGTCTTTCTCTTCACTCATTTACCTTTCTCCAAGTATCCGTAGGATCTCGTTTGTTTTGTTTTTAACCGCTCCCCCAGAAGCTAAACCTTGTTGTTTCTGAAGTCTATCTTGTATCTTAGAGATTAAACTATCTCCGTATGGGTTATCTTGACTGTCTTGAAGCGCGTACGGACTGCGTTGCTCATAAGCCGCTTCTTGTTCAGGGGTTGCAAAAATACTGTCTCCTGAAATATCGTATTCATATTGTATGACCGCGGGGTCGGGAGTCTCTACGTCTACTCTTCGCCCCGGAGCAGTTAACGACTCTAGGAAGTTAGCTTTTCGCTTCTCTTCCTCTTTCTCTTTTATCTCATCAACTCCTTCTTGGATCTGAGTTTGTGTGGCACTTGTTACCTTTTTAGTCTGTTCCGATATTGCTTCCACTAAATCATTTTCATACTCTATCTCTCTAGCTTCCGCATCCTGTATAAGGGTATCTATCTCAAAATCTTTTCCCGATATTGCTTCCACTAAATCATTTTCATACTCTATCTCTCTAGCTTCCGCATCCTGTATAAGGGTATCTATCTCAAAATCTTTTCCCGATATTGCTTCCACTAAATCATTTTCATACTCTTTAAGGGCCGCTATCTCAGCAGCTTTCTCTTCTATGGTTAAATATGTGCCCGTTGCGGGGTTAAAATCTGCGTCAGGATCAAAACCTGTATAGTCCCCAAGTGTATACGCATTTGTCAACAAAGCCAAGTCTTCTTGCGTAACTAAACCATCCTGCCCAGTTACGTCGTAACGCGTCATGCCATCTACTTTGTCCTGAGCTAGCTCCACACCTGCCAAGTAGGCAGTTACTAGGTCTATATCTTCCTGTGTAACTAAGTTAGAGGGTACTCCTAAAATCTCGGCAGTAGTCTCAAGGGCAGTACTTAAATCAGTAATAGTTCCTGACTGCTCGTCTATAGTACCTGCTTGATTTTCAATGGTGGTGTTTAACGTAGCTATGCTAGTGTTTAGCTCATCTATAGCAGTATTTTTAGCACCGATATCCGCATCGTACGTAGCTTCCAGATCTGCTCTAGCTTGTTCTGCTGTAGCTAAATCAGTTTCTAAATCTTCTTTTTGTTCTGTGAGGTCTGCTATAGATGCTTCTCTATCTGCTATTGTTTCATCATCAGCTAAAGCAGCAGTTGATAGCTCGTTAATCTGACCGCCTAATGCAGTTATGCTAGTGGTTAGCTCGTTTATCTCGGTATCTTTAGCACCAATATCCGCATCGTACGTAGCTTGCAGAGCAACTTTATCTTGTTCTAATGTAGATACATTCCCTTCTAGAGCTAGCTTATCACTTGTTAACTCATCTATAGTTTTAGACTGCTCGTCTATAGTACCTGCTTGATTTTCAATGGTGGTGTTTAACGTAGCTATGCTAGTGTTTAGCTCATCTATAGCAGTATTTTTAGCACCGATATCCGCATCGTACGTAGCTTCCAGATCTG
>Ga0208667_1000330_pt1 | contig 21291 bp, 28 predicted proteins | sample 11BtaG_FD_184085 | JGI IMG/M metagenome (GOLD analysis project Ga0208667, IMG submission 184085) | Marine viral communities from the Subarctic Pacific Ocean - 11B_ETSP_OMZ_AT15265_CsCl metaG (SPAdes) (version 2) | ecosystem: Environmental > Aquatic > Marine > Oceanic | place: Pacific Ocean... | reverse complement strand
GTTATAGAGTGAACAACTACCTAACTGATACAGATGCATTCTTTATCTTAACAGACGTACCTAATGGTATGAAAATGTTCACAAGAGCTCCATTGACAACTGCAATGGAAGGTGACTTCGATACTGGTAACGTAAGATACAAAGCTAGAGAAAGATACTCATTTGGTGTATCTGACCCTAGAGGTATTTTCGGTGTATCCGGAGCTGCTTAATAGCTAAATTTTTTGTGGCGGGACACAGTCTCGCCACAATCATAAAATAAACGGTGAGATTCATGAAAAAATTTATAGTAAATATTTGGGCGTACGATCATCATGCAAAATTTGATGTATTGTCCCTAGATGACCCACAATCCTTAGAAGATGCAATCCTTGACAAACTTGGAGAAAATGTTATAAAGTGGGAAAACCTTGGAATATCTTATGATAACAAGGTAAATAGAATAACCTATGAGGAGGTTATAAATGATACAAGACCTATACAAACAAAAAAGGTCCTTGGAGTTGAAGTGGGAACAGGAGCATCTGGATAATAACAGATACACTCTTGAGATGGTTAGAATTGACGATAAGGTCAAACAAATCATCACAGACATTAAGCTTGAAGAAGCTAGAATGGCTCACATACAGAACAACATAGAAGGTTCTGCTCCAGAAGTTTCAGTAGCTTCTTAGTATAAAAGCTACATCGTTGGAAAAATTCCACTCCACACTACAGGCTCTCTTGCACTCTACTAAAAACTAGTATATACTTTTGTCACTATACATAAATTGAATATCGACGCGTATAGTCGACGGCCTAGAGACGATATTCAAATAACTAGGAGGATAATAACATGGCAAACACTACGTTTTCAGGACCGGTCATTTCTAAAAATGGCTTTGTAAATACAGGTCCTGGTATGACTGTTAGCTTAACAGCTGACACAACATTAACAGTTGCTACACACGCAGGTAAGATCTTACTTACAAATGATGCTGATGGTAAATTTACTTTACCAAGTATCAATGTAAATAGTAATGGTGCTACTGCAGGTGATACTGACTTTAACAACTTAAACAACATTGGCGCAACTTTTCATTTTTATGTGGAAACTGCTGCAACTGATATGGACATCAAAACAGATGGTACTGACAAATTTAAAGGTGGTATCATGGTGGCTGTAGATGATGGTTCTAAAAAAGCTTTCATTCCAGGTGCAACTAATGATGTTATAACTATGAACGGTTCTACAAAAGGTGGTATCGTTGGTAGCGTAGTATCTTTCACAGCGATTGATACTGCTACATACTTAGTCCACAATTCTTTATTGCTTGGATCAGGTACAATAGTAACACCGTACGCGGATAGTTAATAAATAATTAGTGTGGGGCTTCGGCCCCACATATTAATTTTAAGGAGAAACAAATTATGGCAACATCAGACCAACAGTTTTCTACAAGAACTTCTGACGGTAGATTTGGTAGAGCAACAGACGCTTCAGGTTCATTTATTGGACCAGCTAGAATAACTTATATTCAAGTTGAAGGCGTAGCTAATAGCAATATCAAACTATATGATGGAACAGATGCAACAGGTGCTTTAGTATTCGAAGGTAATTGCGGGACTGAAGGATTAGATATTTATGTTCCAGGAAGCGGTATCAGATGTAGAACTGGAATATATTTAGATTTAACTAATACTACTTCAGTTACTATCGGATACACTGGCTAGGAGGCTAAATGGCTAATACCACTTCAGGAACTGCAACGTTCGACAAGACTTTTTCTATTGATGAAATTATAGAAGAATCTTTTGAACGTATTGGATTAAATTCTGTAGCTGGCTATCAAATGAAGTCAGCCAGAAGATCTCTTAATATCCTATTTCAAGAATGGGGTAATAGAGGTATTCACTATTGGGAAATAGGAGAATTAGATTTAGATCTTGTACAAGGTCAAGCCGAGTATAAATTTTTCAGAGCTAGTTCAGATGGTACAAGTGCTACATCAAATCCAAATGGTGTATATGGAATATCCGATGTTCTTGAAGCACAATTAAGAAACAATAGAACTCAAACAACTCAATCAGATAGTCCTATGACTAAAGTAGATAGATCTACTTATGCAGGATTTTCTAATAAACTTTCACAAGGAACGCCTAATCAATATTGGGTACAAAGATTTATTGATCATGTAAGTATTAGTGTTTATCCAACACCAGATTCTACTAATGCATCTAAAGATATGCATTTCTATTATATAAAAAGAATTCAAGATGTTGGAGATTATACAAACGCAACAGATATACCTTTTAGATTTGTACCTTGTATGACTTCAGGTTTAGCTTTTTATCTTGCACAAAAATATCAACCACAATTGGTTCAACAAATGAAATTATATTACGAAGATGAATTATCTAGAGCATTAGCTGAAGACGGTTCTGCTTCTAGTACTTATATTACACCCAAAGCTTATTACCCAGGAACATAATGTCTAAATATGCAGTAGGAAAACATTCAAAAGCTATTTCAGATAGATCAGGACTTGAATTTCCATATAGAGAAATGGTTAGAGAATGGAATGGTTCGTTTGTTCATTATACAGAGTTTGAACCAAAACAACCACAATTAGAACCAAAACCAACAGGTGGAGATGGTGTTGCATTATTAAATGTTAGACCTGATAGAACAGAACCAATTACAACTGTAATGATATCACAAGATGGTTTTGAAACATATGCTGCAGGATCAGGAATTATAAATGTATTTTCACCTGGACATGGTTTAACAAATGGAACAACATATTTATTTAGAGGACCACCAACAGTTTCACCTGGAACAGGAACATCAACAAACGCCGTTTTTGCTTATGCAACTATTCCTAACTTTGATGGAATTACAGGAGCACAAATAGGACAAGGTTCAGGCTATGCTATTACGACAGGAAAATATGTTAGTGATACAGGAAGTGGAAGTCCTGGGAGAAACACGTCTGATTATATGACTAGTAATTTCTTCTTCTTTACAGTTAATTCAGATACTGCTACAACTGGTAGTGTAAAAGGAGGAGGCTACGGTTGTTCCGTTGGGCCTATAACAATAAGCGCATGATAAATAAAATTTGGAATTGGATAAAAAATATTTTTAAACCTGAAAAACAAGATCCTCATCTTGAAATGTATGAAGAAACTGCAAAACAAAAAAAGATACGTTTAAAACATCAAGGAGATAATAAATAATGGCCGGTCTAAGTTATTCAGATTTAGTTACACAAATAAGAAATTACACTGAAACAGATTCAAATGTTTTAACAACTGCTATTTTAGAAAATATAATTTTAAACTCTCAATACAGAATAATGAGAGATATACCTATCGATGCAGATAGACTTCAACAAGAAGGTAATTTAGTAACAGGTCAAGAATCTATTAATGCCCCAGCAGGTGCTTTATTTATAAGAGGTATACAAGTCTATGATTCAACATCTTCTATAGCGGGTGCTAATACTTATTTAGAAAAAAAAGATGTAACATATTTACAAGAATATGTATCTTCAACAGAATCTGCAAAAAGAGGTAAGCCTAAATACTACTCTATGTATGGAGGAGCAACAGGTAATACAGATACTACATCTGGAAGAATGTTTCTTGCCCCGGTCCCTGATACAACATATAAGTTTAGAGTACACTATAACAAGATGCCAGCTACTTTAGCCTCTGACAACACTACCAATTATATCAGTCTAAACTTTCCAAACGGTCTATTATATTGTTGCCTATCTGAAACTTATGGGTTCTTAAAAGGCCCAATTGATATGTTGACACTATATGAAAATAAGTATAAACAAGAGGTACAAAAGTTTGCTAATGAGCAAGTTGGAAGAAGACGAAGAGATGACTACACTGATGGCGCTGTTCGTATACCAGTTAACTCGGCAAACCCATAGGAGATAAAAAATTATGGCAATATCATCGGCAATTTGTACAAGTTTCAAACAAGAAATTTTAGTGGGTACACACAATTTTACGGCGTCAAGTGGTAATACTTTTAAAATAGCTTTATATACAAGTTCAGCTTCTTTGGGTGCTGGCACAACTGCTTATTCAACTTCAAACGAAATTTCAAACACATCAGGATCTGCATACACTGCAGGTGGTGCAACATTAACAAGCGTTACGCCAACAACTTCTGGAACAACAGCAATCTGTGATTTTGCTGATGTAAGTTACACAAGTGCTTCTTTTACAGCAAACGGTGCATTAATTTATAATGACACACAATCTGATAAAGCTGTAGCAGTTATAGCTTTTGGTTCAGATAAAACTGTAACTAGTGGAACTTTCACAATTCAATTTCCAACAGCAGACGCATCTAACGCTATTATCAGGATAGCATAAGGAGGAACTCCTTATGTCAGAAACATCAATTTGGGGTGGAGATAATCCTTCAGTTCCATGGAATGAAAACTCTTGGCAATCTAATGAAGCAACCGTTGTATTAACAGGTATATCTGCAACATCTTCTATAGGAACTGTAGAGGCTTTTCCTGAACAAGGTTGGGGTTCTGATAGTTGGGGTGATGAAAACTGGGGAGAAAGTGCTTTAACTGTTGTAGTGGATGCAAGTGGAGTTTCAGCATCAACAGCATTAGGCACAGTACAAGCTTTTAATGTAGAAGGTTGGGGAAGACAACAATGGAGTAATTCCGGTTGGGGTGTTGAATACTCTGTTGAACCAACAGGTTTGTCCGCTACTGTTTCACAAGGAACTGCAACAGGTGCACCAATAACAATAATTGAAGTAACAGGAATTTCTGCAACAGCAAGTGTTGGCGATATTTCTCCAGAAGACGCAATCGGTGTATCTGGTCAAGTTGCAACTTCTGCATTAGGTGAATTAACTAGTGTTGGGACTGCAGTTGGTTGGGGTAGAAATGGTTGGGGTGAAGAACCTTACGGAGATTCATTTAATAAAGTTATAGTTGCTACTATAGGAACTCAAGCAGCGGCTAATGTTGGATCAATAGCTCCTGCAGATGTTATGGGAATAACAGGAGTTTCTTCAACAGCTAGTATTGGATCAGCTACAATGATTGGAAACGTAACTGTAATTCCAACAGGCGTTTCTGTAACTTCTAGTGTAGGAACATTAGACCCATCAGATCAAGTTATGGGATTAACAGGTATAGCTGCAACTTCTGCAGTAGGTTCAATAACACCTGCTGATTTAGCATTTGGTATAACAGGAGTTTCCGCAACAATTGATGTTGGAGAAACAAGTATTTCATCAAATCCAATTATAATTCCGACAGGCAGATCTGCAACTTCTGCAGTGGGTTCAATAACACCTGCTGATGTTATGGGATTAACAGGAGTTTCTGCAACAGTTTCTATTGGATCTATAACACCTGCTGATGTTATGGGATTAACAGGAGTTTCTGCAACAGGAAGTGTTGGAGATATATTTATTCAAGCATATCAAGCTATTGACACAGGTTCAAATACATCATATACAAGTGTTGCAACAGGATCAAATACAAGTTATAGTGACGTTGCATAGGAGATAAAAATTATGGCATCAACATACACACCGCTAGGTATAGAACTTCAAGCAACTGGTGAAAACGCTGGTACATGGGGGACAAAAACAAATACAAATTTAAGTATTTTCGAACAAATTTCTGGGGGTTTTTCTACTCAAGCTGTTACAGATTCAGGAACACCAACTGCTCTTTCTGTATCAGATGGAGCAACTGGAGCAACCCTTGCTCACAGAGTTATAGAATTTACTGGTTCTCTATCTTCAGGTAGAGTTGTAACTATTCCTTTAGACGTACAAAATTTTTATATTTTAAAAAATGCAACTTCAGGATCACAAACAGTAACTTTTAAATATGTTAGTGGTAGTGGTGGTACAGCAGTTATTCCAAATGGAAAAACTGTAATTGCTTATGCTAAAGCAGACGATGGTACTAACCCTAATATTGTTATGGTTGAGTTTGGAGGAGATGTTGTTGATGATACTTCACCTCAATTAGGTGGTAATTTAGATGTTAATGGAAATGATATAGTATCTACTTCTAATGCAGATATAGATATTGTTCCAAATGGAACTGGTGATGTTGTACTTGCAGCGGATACAGTAAAAGTTGGAGACAGTGGCGCAGCAGCTGTTTTAACTTCAAATGGTGCTGGAACATTAACTGTAACTACAGGCGGAGCAACTGACCTAGTTTTAAATACAAATAGTGGTACAGACTCAGGAACAATAACAATTACAGATGGAGCAAATGGTAATATTAATTTTGCACCAAATGGAACAGGTCAAGTCCAAGCCGGAGGAGCCCAATTATCAACAGTAGGAAAATCTATTGCAATGGCATTGGTTTTCGGTTAAAAGGAATAAGGAGAATAAAAAATTATGGCAACACCTAATTTAGTAAATGTAGCAACAATAACACCCAAGAACGCTATGGGTAATCTTGGCGATACAAATAGAACAACTATGGTAGACGTTACTGCAGAAAACGCTGCCAAAATACAAACAATTTTAATATCTAATACAGACGGCACTAACGCATGTGATGTAACGATTGAAGTAAGCAATGATAACGGAAGTACTTATTATAAAATAGCAAGTACAATTTCTGTTCCAGCTGATTCAACTTTAAGTTTTTTAGATGATGTAGGACCTATCTGGTTAGATGAAACAGATTTATTAGCCGTTACAGCAGGAACAGCAAGTGATTTATCATTTCACGTTTCTTATGTTGAAATGGCTGACTAATAATTAAGGAGTCTAAAACATGGCAAAAATAATTAAATCAGCTAAAGGTTCATTCACAGCAGCTAGTATAACAGTAGACGGCTCTGGAAGAGTTGTAACTGCTTCATCAGGAGCAGGTGCAGCAAATATGAAATATCATTATCTTAAATCAGGAAGTGCTTCTGGAAATATTACAGCAGGAGCAAATGTTTCAAAAACTCAAGCGTTCCTTTGGGGCGCCGGTGGTGGTGGCGGTTCTGGTGATAACAACCCCGGCGAACGAGGTGGAAGCGGAGGCTCTGGAGGATTTGGTTATTTTGAAGGTCCAGTAAGTGGTCCAGCTACCCTTGCATTTAGTGTTGGCGGCGGTGGTAACGGTGGTCCTCCAAACAGATCTTCTGGTAACGCAGGAGCTGCTACTACTTTTCATAACTTTACAGCAAATGCTGGAGGCGCAGGTAGCGGAATGCCGGCTAGTGGAGGCGCCAGCGGTAATGCACCAGGATCAGAATCTCTTCCAGTAAATACATCAATATTTTTTTCAAACGCAACTATGGCTAGTGGCGGAGCCGGTGGAGGTGGTCCTCCTTCAGCAGGTTCACCAGGTGCACCTGGAGGTCTAATCGTACTATTAAATGACGGGTAATTAATTATGGCATATTTTATTTTTACAAAAAACTTATCTGAAGGAAATTTATATAAAATAGCATCTAACGATGCAGACAAAGATGCTCTTCATTTTTCACCAGCACATAGCATAGTAAAAGATGTGTCTGATGAAGATTTTTTAAAAATTCGATCTGAAAGATCTCAAGTATATCTTGATGATAATGATAATGTTGTAATAGAAGATAGAAGTTGTAGCTATGCACAAGCATCTGAATTACAAGGCACAATTGATTCACATATAAAACTTTGTAATCGATTTATAGAGGATAGGGATAATGAAAATAATCCTTTATTAAGTAGAGTCACAAGTTACAGGGATATGTGTCAAAGTTTTGATGTATCAACAATAAATTTTCCTTTAAATGATACTTGGGAAGGTTATTTGTTAGATAACTCAATTGACTTTATTAGTCCTTTACAATTTTGCGTATAATGTTATATATAATGCATGTTAAGAAAGACTATAAAATTTATAGCTAGTAAAGAATACATTAATTTTACTCAATTAAAGCCAGAGCCTTCTATATTAAATATACCTCAATGGTATAAAAATTTAACTCATAGTGTTGTAAATAGAACTATTAAAGGTTGTATGCCTTTTTTAGATACTTTAACTGCAGGTTATATTTTAAAAATGCCTGTAGATTATTATCTTCATCATAATGCTTTAAAAGATGGAGAAAGAGGAACTATTGGTATGACTATGGTTGCTGAAAATGATAGTAATGACTTAACTAAAAATTTAAATATAAATAAAGAATCAGCAAGTACACATCCTGCTCGCCAATTATCTAAAGGTTGTCCTTATACACAAAAAAATAAAGATCTTGCTTTTCACAAAATACATAACCCATGGTTAATTAAAACACCTCCTGGATATTCTTGTTTATTTTTACCTCCTATGAATAATGAAGATGATAGGTTTTCAGCTATACCAGGAATAGTAGATACAGATTGTCATCCAACAAGAGTAAATTTTCCTATAGTAGTAAATGGAGATAAATATCCTGCTTTAGATACTGTTATAAAAATGGGAACACCCTATGTTCAAGTAATACCTTTTAAAAGAGAACAATGGAAAATGAAAATTGAATCAGAAACCAAAGAAAAAAGAGATCAAACAGTATTATCTTTAGGGTATCAAGTTATAAACAGTTATAAAACAAACTGGTGGAATAAAAAGTCATGGAAATAGACAATAAAAGTCTAAATGACTACATTCAAATATATGATGATGTTTTAAGAAAAGAAAGTTTAAATAATTTTATTAAAGTTTGTAATAATAAAAAAGAATTTGAACAAGCTCGTATAGTGGGTACAGAAGAAAATCCAAATAAAGTTGATAAAAAAATAAGAAATGTTCTAGCTTTTAGTTTAGGTAACATGGGAGTAGAAAGCAGGACTGATATATATTGGGCAAATTATTTTGCTTTTCAATTTACAAAATATTTAAAAAAATATGCTGAAGACATTCAAATGGAAAATAGTAATGAATCAATTACATTTATGCAACTTTTAAAATATGAAAACTGTGGTCATTATAATTTTCATGTAGATCATGGTAAAAAAGCTCCAAGAACTTTTAGTTGTATATTTTTTGTAAACGATAATTATAAAGGTGGTGAACTGACTTTTAAATATCCAGGAAGTACAAAAGAAATTAATATTGAAAAAAAAAGTAATAGATTAATTATTTGGCCAAGTAATTTTTTATACCCCCATGCAGTAAAACCTGTGACTGAAGGGGTAAGATATTCGGTGGTAGCATGGGCGTTATAGGAAAAGATTTTAAATTTAAAAAGATAAAAAACTTTTTAACTAAAGATGAAGTAGAGTTAGCCAATTATTATTTTGAAATGTCTCATAGGACAAATTTAGATAGATGGGGTACTCAAATAAATTGTTCTAATTCAGATACTTCTTTTTACGGAGATAAATTAACGGAATCATTTCTTTTAAAGAAAAAAAAATTAATTGAAAAAAAAATTAGTAAAAAACTTTTACCTACTTATTCTTTTTGGAGAATGTATACAAAATATTCTGATTTAAAAAAACATATAGATAGACCTTCTTGTGAAATAAGTGTTTCTGTTAGCGTTGGTAATGATGGTACTAAATGGCCAATATTTATTGATGGACATGAAATTAATCTTGAGAAAGGCGATGCTGTAATTTATTTAGGGAGAGAATGTCCTCATTGGAGAGAAGAATTTTTAGGAGATTGGTGTGCACAATTTTTTTTACATTATGTTGTTGCAGATGGTGAATTTAAAGATTATTATATGGACAAAAGAATATATTGGGGAACTCCAGGAGTAAGAAGATAAATGGACTTTAAACAAAAAAAAGATGGGTCATGTACTCTTAATTTTAACGATAAAGAGATTGATATTATAAAAACAAAAAAACAAATTCATTTTACACCAGAAGCGCTTAGACATTTTGGTAATGTTTTAATGAAAATAGTTATTGATTTTAATCAAAATTTTACTGATGAAGTAAAAGATTTATGTACAGAAGGGTCAATTAAAATTGATAAAAAGAAAGTTATTGATGATAAAGATAACAAATAATTTTATAGATAACGATAAATTTTGGGAGTCACATAAAATAATTTTTTCACAAAATTTTCCTTGGTTTTTAACTAACAATGATAAAAAACTTGTTCATCCGTTATTAAAAGATAAAGATGGCAAAAAAGAAAAAAGTATGTTTTTTACAAAAATTTTAAGTGAATTACTTTTAAAAATAAATGCTAAACAAATAATTTATTCTGATGTTATATTAAATTTTCCATATGAAGAGATACAAATAATAGAAGAAGAAAGTAATTTAGATTTAAATGATCATAGTATAACAGGTATACTATGTATGAATTCCTGTAATGGCAAAATTGAAATACCAAACTCAGGTCAGTACGATATGGTAGAAAATAGATTTTTTTGTTTTCCTACAAATATTGGGTACCTTACCTCAACTCAAACAAATGAGCCCTTTGGAATAATGTTGAAAGTGGTATACAATGTTTGATTTATGTCGATAAAACAATATTTAAATTTAATCTATATTTGTCTTTTGATGGCCCAACGCCTTTATGTAAAATATTACTTTTAAAAATTTTTGCTTCGTCTTGTTTGTCATATATTTTTTGATCTCCTACAATTAAATATCCATCGGAAGTATTAAGAGAATAAAGTATAGTAAAACAATTATCACTTACACAATCAGTATGCATTTGACCTTCTTCATTAGGTTTATACAAATTCCACATAAACCTATTAATGTTTTTATATTTTAAATTAATTTTTTGACAAACACTTTCTGTTATAATTAAACCAAAATCATTTAATCTATGCCACAACTCTCTATCAGGATTATCTAAAGTATTTCTACTTAAACCTAAAAATTTTAAATTTAAGTTTAATTTATCGTGTTCTTCAGCTGTATTATCTGAAGCTAAAAGCCAATCTAATTTAGACAATAAAAGTTGCAAACGATAAATCGTTTTTGGTGTTAAAATACCAGTAACTTTTTGTATTTGATTCAAGATAAACTCATATTAAAACTGATACCATATTTTACAGTATCTAAATGATTTCTGTTACATCCATGATTTAAAAAAGGTGAAAAAAGAACAAAAGATCCTTTTTCTGGTTTAACAGTTTGATCAATATCTGTAAATTCTAATATCTGAGGATGTTCATTTAAATATATAACACCAGATACTATCATTGGAGAATGATTGTGATTTCTTGTTTTACTTCCTAAATGACATTGAAAGCCCCAACATTCGGTTAGTTGATAAGAAGGTAAATTTAAATTATTATCGAGATAATCTAAAAGTTTAAATAAGACTTTATTAAATTTTAAATCTTCAACAAAATACTTCCAACTTGTATGACCCCCTAAAATGTTAGTTTGATAATTTATCGCGTCTTTATCAGAACAACCTTTTTTAATTTTTTCTATAAAATATTTTGAATCAATATCTACTTTTCCTTTGATAAAAAAATAGTCCTTATAAACTTTACTTTGAATTTCTTTAACTATTTGCATTTTTGCTTTCTAAAAAGACTAGATATTGACTCTTTCATTTTTATTTATTTAATATATAGTATAAATTAGATATTTCAAAGGATTTAATATGCTACAAAAGATAGGCTTTCAACCAGGTATAAATAAACAAATTTCAGAAACTACAGCTGAAGGTCAGTGGGTAGACTGCGATAATGTTAGATTTAGATATGGAACACCTGAAAAAATAGGTGGTTGGAAGCAGTTAGGTACAGACAGTTTAACCGGAGCCGCAAGAGGTCTTCATCATTTTGTAAATAGTCTAGGTAGAAAGTATGCTATTATAGGCACTAACTCTATTTTATATGCTTATTCAGGTGGTGTTTTTTATGACATACATCCTATCAAATCAACAACTACACTTACAAATGCTTTTAGTACTACCAACGGATCACCAACTGTCACTATATCTTACCCTTCAGCACACAATGTTCAAGAGAATGACATTCTTCTTTTAGATAATTTTACAACTATAACTAATTCAAATTTTAGTGCATCTGATTTTGATGACAAAAAATTTATGGTAACAAGTGTACCATCAACTACAACTTTAACTATTACAATGCCTTCTAATGAAACAGGAAGTGGTGCAACAACATCTGGTGGTATTAGAGTTCAGCATTACTATCACGTTGGACCTGCAGTTCAGGGAAAAGGTTTTGGTTATGGGTTAGGATCGTGGGGTGGAGAAGATACATCAGCATTAACAACAACTTTAAATGGTGCAATCGATGCTTCGGTCACTAGTATTACAGTAGCTGACGCTTCACAATTACCGGACTCAGGAACTAATTTTATTATAATAGATTCTGAAGAAATATCTTATACCGGTGTTAGCACTAATACTTTAACAGGATGTACAAGAGGTGTAGCAGGAACAACAGCAGCTTCTCATAGTGACGGTGCAACAGTTACAAACTCAACTGACTATGTTGCGTGGGGCGAAGCAGCATCAGGAGATTTAGTCATTGAACCTGGTATGTGGTCTATAGATAATTTTGGAGACAAAGCTATTTGTTTAATACACAATAGTGCGTGTTTCGAATGGGATTCTTCATTATCAAACGCAACGACAACAAGAGCGACTGTTATATCAGGTGCTCCAACAGCATCACGTCACATGGTTGTATCTACTCCTGATAGACACTTAGTATTTTACGGAACAGAAACAACATTAGGTGACCCGTTAACACAAGATGATATGTTTATTAGAATTTCAGACCAAGAAGATATTAACACTTACATACCTGATGCAACCAATACAGCTAACACACAAAGATTGGCTGACGGATCACGGATCATGGGAGCTATAAGAGGTAGAGATGCAATTTATGTTTGGACTGATACAGCATTATTCACACAACGTTTTGTTGGACAACCTTTTACTTTTGCATTTGCACAGGTTGGAACTAACTGCGGACTTGTAGGACAGAACGCATGTGTTGAAGTTGATGGTGCCGCGTACTGGATGTCAGAAAACGGTTTCTTTAGATTTGCTGGTAGATTAGAATCACTACCTTGTTTGGTTGAAGATTTTGTTTATGATGACATAAACTTAGAGTCTGGAAATCAAATGATTTCTGCAGGATTAAATAATTTGTTTGGTGAAGTAATATGGTTTTATCCAACGTCTTCATCATCGGTTGTAAACAGAATGGTTTCTTATAATTACTTTGACTCATCACCACAAAGACCTGTATGGACAAACGGAACTTTATCTAGAACTATGTGGAGAGACTCAGCTATATTTGGAAACCCGCATGCAACAGAGTATGATGCAGGTACAGATACATCGTTTGATATTATTGGAAATACAGAAGGTATAACAACTTATTATGAACACGAAATAGGTACTGATCAAAATAAAAATGGAACAATAACTGCAATCACTGCAAATATTTCATCTGGAGATTATGACATTACACAATCAAGATCGTCTACCGGTCAGCAAACAGGGGTCGCAACATTTAAAGGAGATGGTGAATTTCTTATGAAGATAAGAAGATTTGTACCTGATTTTATAAGTCAAACAGGATCAACTAGAATTACATTACAATTAAAAAATTATCCAAATAGTTCACAATCAGGTTCACCGTTAGGTCCTTTTGACATTACTTCATCTACTACAAAAGTAGACACACGTGCAAGAGCAAGAGCCGTGGCTATGAAAATAGAAAATACAGCTGTTAGTCAAAGCTGGAAACTAGGTACTTTTAGATTAGATGTACAACCAGACGGAAGAAGATAATGGCAAAAATTGTACAAGTAATTACTAGACCTGAATTAGAATACAACATACAAGTAGCAGAAGCGCAAGTAAGAGATCTTGATGCTATTGTAGAAAAACTAAACTCAACGTTTCAAGAAGAATTAAAAGATGAGATTGAAGCGTTTAACTTTTTTGTAAATTAATGGCTAATCAATATAAATTTGCAGGTATAGATAATAACACAACAGGAAGTGCATTAAGTCCTTTAGGATCTGGTAATCCTTTAGTTAGTGAAACTTATGTTATCAAATCTATATTGGTTACATCTGCTGGTACACCTAGTGTAACTGTTACAAACAACAGTATTACAGCTATAAAATCAGCAGCTTTGACTGCTAATGTTACAACAGAATTATTAACTCAACCTTTAGTGGTTGAAGGTGGAGATAGCTTTACAGTACAATCAAGCACCTCTGATTCGTTTGATGTGGCTATTAGCTATTTAAATATTAAAAGGGAGGTAACAACATAATGGAAGTATTAAAACCAGCAAAAGTAGAAACAACGTATAGACACAAGGAAACTGGAGAGCTTTTTAAGGAAAGAAAAGACTGGGAAGCTAAAGGTTACAAGAATGAGGACATGGCGCAAGACGTAAATGTTATTATGCCAAGCCTTGATTTATTTGGAAAAACAAAATAGAATAGTAAAATGGCCATAACAAGAGCACAACAAGCAAAACAATTATTAAAAGAAGGTGGAAGAACTGGATTTTTTACAGCTGGTTTAGCTGCTGGAGATAATATATCTCCAGGAACAAAAAATACTTCTAATTCAGGTTCTAGTAATAATATATCATCTATTGGAGGAGATGGAAGTGGTAGATCAAGAATTCAAAACGAAAGACAAGCAGCATTTAAACAACAACAGTTTAAAGATCTTGTTGAAAAAGGTCCAGGCAGTGATTTGGAAACTGGAAGAAATAGAGAAGGATTAGAGACTTTAGAAGCGTTGTCAGTTCAAAAAAGTAATATTCCTGGAGTTTTTGGTATGGGACTTAACTTTACACAAAAACCTAGACAATTTACATTAGATGTAAACAAGAATTTTTACATATCTGATCCAAGAACAAGAAAAGCAAGAGAAAAATATGGTTTAACTGCACAAGGTTATAAAGATTATATGTCAGACAGACTAGCAGGTAATATAGATGCTGCTGGTAACACTATCATAAATAATGATGATGATGATAATGATGATAATTTTATTCCTGTAGATACAACATTTGATATGGAATCAGGCAACACGGACCAAGGAACAACAGAAGAAGAACCTTTTGAAATATCAAGAAGATTTAGAGCAGAAGGTGGTATCATGAATAGTGATGTTGTAGGTGGCGAAATGGATTTTGATTCAGCAAGACAGATGTATGGTCTCGGTAAACTTGTTAAGAAAGTTACAAAATCAGTTAAGAAGATAGCTAAGTCACCGATAGGTAAAGCTGCATTGTTATATACAGGTCTTGGTGGTTTAGGTAATCTTGCTTCAGGTGCAAGTTTTTTTAGTAATTTTGCAAGTCCAACAACATTTCTTAGTGGATCTAGTTTAGGAAATATTTTTACAAAACAAGGTCTAGGAAATATAGCATCTAGGTTTGGATTAGGTAGTATGGTATCAGAAAAAACAGCTGGAGATGCGGTAATTAAAAAATTTTCTCCTAATTTTTTTGGTAAAATCTTAACAAGTCCTACAGGATTAATCACAGCAGCATCAACAGTAGCAGGATTATTGACAGCTGAACAAGAAGATGAAGCACAAAAATTAGCAGACGAGACTGGATTTAGTATAGAAGAAGCAAGAAACTCTATTCTAGCAAGAGCACAAGGTAATGTTGAAGGTGATGTTAGAGCAAGAAGATTTGCAGCAGAAGGCGGATCTATGGATGAGCCGGTTGCTAAAAAGACTATGCCACTATTAGATATGGATGGTCAAGAAATGGATTTAAGAGCTGAAGGTGGATTCGTTCCAATAGGACGTATGGAAAAAGCGGATGATGTACCTGCGAGATTATCAAAAAATGAATTTGTCTTTACAGCAGAAGCTGTAAGAAATGCCGGAGAAGGCGATGTAGACAAAGGCGCAGAAGTGATGTATAACATGATGAAAAACTTAGAATCCGGAGGTGAAGTTTCAGAAGAATCTCAAGGGTTGGAAGGCGCTAGAGAAATGTTTCAAACATCACAAAGATTAGAGGAAGTAATATAATGGCTGTTCAAACTGTACAAAATTTACCGGCACAATTCGTTCAAGATTTAGGAGTAGACTTAGCAAAACAAGTAACTGCACAATCAGGTGTACCTGTTGTATCAACTGGTATTACTGGTATTTCACAACAAGCAGGTGAATCTGCTGATGACTTTGCAGCAAGACAACAAGCTGCTAGAGAATTTACAACAAGACAACAAAATTTATCAGGGATTGCACCACAGGTAGCGGACCAAGATAGACTACAAACATTAGCTCAACAAAAAGCTGAACAAGGTGTAGGATCATTTCAACCATTTTTAAATCAAGCAACATCACAAGCACAAGTTGCTGCTGGATTAGGAACCACGGCCCTTGGACAATTAGGAACTGCTGCATCGACTTTTGGTGGAGTTGGAACAGGAGCACAATCTTTTCAACAAGGTGTACAAGATTTTATGTCACCATATCAAGCACAAGTAATTGATGCCTCACTTGCAGAATTTGATCGTAATAAACAAATACAAGAACAACAGATCAGAGACCAACAAGCAAAATTGGGTGCGCTCGGCAGTGGTCGAGCGGGAGTGCAACTCGCTGAGTTTGGCACAGGGGCAGCGAGAGAACGAGCTTTATTACAAGCCGGTCTCTTACAGCAAGGTTTTGGACAAGCTCAAGCTGCAAGACAGCAAGACATCCAAAACAGATTTAACTTAGGGACAGCACAACAAGGTATTGCTGGAGCAACACAAGGTTTAGGTGCTTTCCAATCTGGATTAGCTGGTCAACAAGCACAACTTGGACAGGCTCAACAACAATTTCAAGGAACAGATATATCACGTTTAGGTCAGTTGGGCGCACTGAACCAAGCGCAAACACAAGCAGGACTTGATGCACAAAGAGAAGCTGCAAGACAAGCAGCGTTCTTACCACAAGAACAATTAGATAGATTTGCAGGTCAAGTAACAGGAATCATGGGTGGTTACCCTGGTCAAACACAAACAACAAACATACCTAACCCTACACCATTACAAACCGCGTTAGGTGTTGGTACAACACTTGCAGGTATCTATAGTGGAATTAAAAATCCTGGAAAAGTAAACTATAATATGAATGCAGGAACAGTATAATTATGAAAAGAACTTTAACAAGACCAATGTTTAGAATAGGTGGATCAACAGGAACTGGTATTACATCAGGACTAGATCAACCAAGAAAACAATACCAACAAGGATCTAATCCTTACGCAATGGGAAACTTTGCTCCTGGGTCAACAGCTGGTCTTTTAACTGGTATTGGATTAGATTTATTATCAAGACCACCTTCAGGTAATATACTTCAAACAGCAGCTTTGTCTGCTCAAGGTCCTTTTAAAGATTATCAAGCAGCTCAGTTTAGAATGGGTGAAAAGATGGGTGAAAGAGATTTTTTACAAAGTGAAAGAAAAGCAGGTCAAGAGTTTAAAGCAGTTGAGAATGAAAAAAACAGAGCAACTCAATTAGAAATTGCTGGTATGAGAAATGATAAAAATGATGCTTTGTATAATACAATGTTAGAAAAATATATAACAGATGGATTAACACCACAAGCAGCTGAAAGAGCAGCTGAATTTGAAACAACAATGGCTGATACTTTAAGAAGTGAAGTCGGTGGAACTAAATACGGTGGAGTATTGGAGATCGATGTTAGAGATCCTGAACAAGAAAAATTTATACTAAAACAAAAAAACAGATTTAGTAACAAAGTATTCTACGATCCATATGAAGACAACTATAAATATTTAGTTATTCAAAATGGACAAGTTGTGTTTGATGAATTTAAAACAATTCCTGAAATTAAATTCCCAGACTTTGCAGCTTCAGGACCTGAAATAAAAGATAGATCCGTGCCAGATTTTGGTATGTCAATGGATGACCCACAACCATAGGCTTATAAATGGCACTAGAACCATTATTTCCAGCTGAAGAAAATAATGAAGTATCTTGGTATACTTCTGGACTTGCAGGTATAGCATCCGGTGGTATCAAAGTGGTTGAAGGTGCCTTTTCATTAGGTGCTGAATTAATTGATTTAGGTTTTGATACTAACTCTGCAGCGGGTGTAGAAATGTTTTTTGATAAACTAAACCCTTTAGAAGAAGTAGCAGAACAAAGTGGTGTAGGTAAACTAACACAAGCTTTAGTTCAAATAGGTGTACCCGGTACAGCAGGATTTAAACTAGGAAGTAAGTTAGCTAAAAAATATTTTGATGCGAAAAAAGCAGGCACATTAGTTAGTGCAGGTTCTAAAAATATAACTAAACAAAAACAATTAGCAGACAAATTAAATAAACAAACAGGCTACGCTAGGTTTGCTGTAGGTGCTGTAGGTGGAGCTGCCGGTGAAGCATTTGTAGCGGACGTTGAAGAAATAGGATCGTTCGGTGATATGTTTGATAGAGGACCTACTCAACTAGATTCTTATGCTTTAGATGGTGGAAGAGAAGATGCTACTAGAAAACTAATGAATAGATTAAAGTTTGGTAGTGAGTCTTTATTAATCACACCTTTTGCAGCGGGTATTGGTAAAGGAGCCAAGGCTCTTGCAACACGGGGCAAGGACCTTGCATATAGTAATTATAAACTAGAAAGATTTTTAGGTAAGTTTGCACAAGCGTTCACGCCTGAAGGACCACTGACCAAAGAAGTTTTTGGTTCACAAAAAGTAATGGAAGGTTTTAGATCTGCTGATGTAAACAGAGCAACAGAACTTGTTAGACAGTTAGACACTAACATAAGTAAATCATTTCCACAAATGCAAGCAGTGTTAGACAGATCGTTAACTAAAAAAGAAAAAGACCAATTTCTTAAAGAAATAAATGATTTAATGTTAGATGGAGATTTAACTAAATTAGTAGATGGTAAAAAATCAGATGCATTTGTTAAAACTTTAAAAGACAAAGGAGTAGATCAAAAAGTAATTGATTCAATTACAGGAACAATTGATGAAGCTAGAAATACTATTGGTAATTTAGTAAAGACTACAGAAAACTTTAACTCTAAAGAACTAAAAGGTATACTACAAGATAGAATAAAAGGTTTAACAGAAAATACATACAAAATTTTTGAAACTACACCTTTATTAGGCGTGCTTGGTAGATACAGACCTACTGATGATTCTATGGTAGAAGCTATAGATTTTTTTAGACAACAAATAGCAACTACTAATAAAGACAAAGCATTTAAATTAGATAGTGATACTTATTATGAAGAGGCTAAAAATATTGTAGAGAGAATAATTGAAGATGGTATTAAAGCTAAAAAGACCGGTAGAGGTTTAGCGGATGTAAACTATGTATCAAAAACTTTAACTGATTTACCGGGAGGTAAATTTGTAGATGAAATTATAGAAAGAACAGGTGCACCACCACAAGTTATTAGAAAACTATTAGGTGAGATGAAAGACCCAAGATACTCTACGTTTAATGCTATTACAGAATTATCAGGTCTTGCTAGATCAAGTGCAATGTTTAAAGAAATGTTTGACACCAACGCTGCAGTACAAGCACAAGGGGGCAGAGGTAGTTTTTGGGATTCCATAGAAGCTGCAAAAGCTGCAACTAATAGTCAAGCAAAAATTGTAAAAGTTGACAACGCATTAGCAGGTATGGGAGAATTTAAATCAGGTAGAATAAGTAATCCTTTAGGTGGAATGTTTACTACAGCTGATACAGCAGAAGCTTTAAAACGTATGAACGGAATAACAGAAGGTTATTTAACACAGTTTGTAAGAGGAAGAGAAGGAGCAAGTTCAGCAGAAAAAGGTGTAAGTTTTTTATATAGAAATTTATTATTGTTTCCAAAAGCTACAGCACAGCTAGCAAAAACAGTTTTATCTATACCTACTCACTTACGTAACATTATTAGTGCAGGTGCATTTGCTGGTGCTAATGGTATTTTGTTTGAAGGGTTTTTGAATCCAAAACTATTAGGTGATTCTTTTAGAAAAGGTTGGCAGATATCAGGTGTTGGTAATTTAAAAAATACAAGATTTGATGATAAAAACTTTGAAGCAGCTTACAGAGAATTATTAGAGCTAGGTGTTGTAAACTCACAAGTTCAAATAGGAGATTTAAAAAATCTAATGAGAGATGTAAACTATGGTGACAGCATAATGGATCTTGATAAAATTGTTAACCCAATGCTTAACAAACTTAAAAAAGTTCCTGCATACTTACAAGGTAAGTACGTTGCAGAGGATGATTTTTGGAAAATTACAAACTATTTTGTAGAATTAAATAGAAGACAAGATGCATTGATAAAAGATGGTATACGAAGAGGTGTCAAGATTGATCCAAACAACGCAGAGTTTTTAGCTAAGCTTAAAACAGATGCAGCTGATATTGTTAAGAATACGGTTCCAAACTATAACTATGTTGGAGATTTTGTAAGAACAGCAAGAGCATTACCTGTTGGTAACTTTATGTCTTTCCCATCTGAAATGCTTAGAACAACTACAAATATTGGCGGCCAAGCATTAAAAGAAATGAGACACTCTAAACCAACTATTGGAACTAATATAGCACCATGGGTAATTGATGCAGCTACAGGAACAGTAGTTAAAAATGACAATCCATTTTATAGAATAGGTGCAACTAGAATATCGGGTATGGCTTTTACATTAGGTGCAGTGCCTGCAGCATTAGTAGAAGGGTCTAAAGCATTATACAATGTATCAAAAGAAGAGTTAGAAGCATTACGTCAGTTTGTTCCTGATTGGTCTAGAAACTCAACATTAATACCAATGAGAGATGAAAAGACAGGTGAATTAAAATACATAGATTTTAGTCACAGTAATGCATACGATGTAGTTGCAAAACCTTTTAGAACTTTACTTAATGAAATAACATCTGCAACAAATGATGGCGATACAATTTTAAAAGGATTCACAGCTGGTATAGAAGAAGCAAGTAAAGAATTAGCAGCACCTTTTTTAGATGAATCTATTTGGACAGAAGCTGCAACAGATTTAACTCTTAGAGGTGGTAGAACAAGAGAAGGTAAAGTTTTATACACAGATCAAACTCCTGCAGGAGATGTAGCACAAATTAGATTTAGACATTTAATGGAAGCACTATTACCTCAGTACAAACCTTATATAAGAATAGCACAAGCAGCTACAGGTAAGCCAAATAAACTCGGAGAAGTTTTAGGATTAAACGATCAGATAGCTGGATTAGCAGGGTTTAGACCTACTAAAGTTGATCCACTAAAAGCTATGGGATTTAAAATATCTCAATACCAAACAGGTATAAGAAATGCTAGAAGAGAATTTACAGGTGGTTTCTTTGGACTATTAAGAGGTGGACCAA
>Ga0208667_1000329_pt1 | contig 21302 bp, 36 predicted proteins | sample 11BtaG_FD_184085 | JGI IMG/M metagenome (GOLD analysis project Ga0208667, IMG submission 184085) | Marine viral communities from the Subarctic Pacific Ocean - 11B_ETSP_OMZ_AT15265_CsCl metaG (SPAdes) (version 2) | ecosystem: Environmental > Aquatic > Marine > Oceanic | place: Pacific Ocean... | reverse complement strand
TTGTCAAAGAACTGTACTTCTGGCTGAGACTCCTGGGGAGCTTCAACCTGAGGTTGTTCCACTTGTGGTTGCTCCACCTGAGGAGCTTCGGTAGTAACGTTTTCGTTTTCCATAAATTAAATTGTTGTTTTATTAAGTAGCCTGCGGTCCGTTTGCTGGAGCCAGGTATGCGACAACACCAGTAGTGGCGTCTGTGTCCTCAAGCTCAAATGCAGTCCAAGCGCCATAGATGGTCAATCCCTTAGGAAAAACAACCGTGGCATCAAGGTCCGAAGAACCTCCACCCTCCAAGCCGTTAGGCTTGATGAATGTAATTTTTTCGGCATCTCCAATGTCGGTTGGGGCTCTGTCCAAATGAAACATGCTGACATCTGCAGTAGTTCCGTTCGCCGCCTTTCCAACAACTGCTACAACACCCTCAAAGATTCCAGTGTGGCTATAGCACAAATCTCCTACTGCGATATCGCTAGTAAGATCTGCGCTTGTGTTAACGGTTACACCAGAAACAGAAGACGAAGCGGTAGTGAGGACTTTACCTGCGTGATTTTGAACAAAGTCCAAACCCTTAATAGAGTTCTCAGACACCAAGCTTTCAAACTCAGTGTCCCCTAGCATAGTAATCGCACAAAAAATCATCCCGTTAGGCGGGATTACAGCTGTGTCTGCGTCGTGAGCATAAACCGCACCGTACTGCCCGAAGGCTGCATTGTTAGCTGTTCCTGTATTTGTAAGTTTTGCCATGTTTTCTAATTATGCGTATCTAACTGCTGAGCTATCCAGACCAAACACTGCGTACTCAACAATCTGATCCACGTCAGTTCCGTAAACCTTAAGTTCTACAGATGGATCTACAGGCATAAAACAAAACTCACCGCCTGCGAGCTTAGCAAGCACTGGGTCGTCATTGGAGGTTTCAGCGTACACGTATGCGTACTTTTCAGCTTCGCCTCCAAGGTTTTTTACGTACAGATACGCTCTGTTCAGCTTTTCGTTTGCTTTATGAATAATTTGAGCAGTACCGCCTGCAGCGGTGGCAACAATTTTAACTCTCTGAACATTTCCGCTATCTGCGCTAAGAGACACGCTTGAAGCAATGTCTACGGCAGTGGCGAGAACGTCAGAAGAGCTAACCCTGATATTTGCTCTTACTGTACCCATTACACGTGGAAGATGAGCATGTACTCCAAATTCATAGAAGTTGCTACGCTTGGAGAAACAGTAATGTCAGCATCAGAAGAGGCATCCCAAGGAAACAAGGTCCAGTCCCCAGCATAAAGCCTCCCCATGTTTTCTCCCGCTACACTTGCGGCTGGAGAGCCTGTAATTCCAGACCCGTCTGCAATCTTGATGGTGAAGTATTCAGAGGTAACCGTGCTTGGGTTTCTGAGGTAAACCTTAAAGCCAGGGTCAGTTGCGGTGTATTCGCCAGCATCAAAAATGATGACTTCGTTCAGAGACGTAAAGGTTTTTCTGGCCACGCCAGTTGTTTGATCGAGTCCAGTAACGCTATTTCCTTTTGTAAGCGTAGCTGAGGTTGAAAGAGACAACGCATCGCCAGTCAGATCTGAGCTAGAGAGCGTAATAGTTGCAGTTGTAGTTGCCATTTGTGTTTGGTGGTTTTTTGCAAATATAAGTGTTATTTCTTTTTCTTCTTTCTAAGCTTCGGCTTATACCTTGACACTCTGCCTTTTGTCTTTTTTTCCTTTGCTGCCCTAGCTTTTTGAGCGGGGGTCAACTCAGACCATGTGGAAGGTGTTTTAGAAGAAACTCTTTTTGTGGGGCGAAAAGTTCTGTCGCTTCCGCTATATCCCTTTTTGCCACGTGGTGTACGCCAGTCTTCCTTGAACCAGCGCTTGAGGGCAAGCCCCTTTGCTGTTTTCCTGACTGCCATTACTTCTTTTTGCTCTTGTTGCCCCAGTTCTTAGCACCGACTTTGCGGCACTTGGCCACGGCGCCAGAGGCGTAGGCCGAAGGCCACACTTTGTATCTGCGCTTTACCTTATGGTAGCAGGCATCCTTGTTGGTGCCCCCCTTCTTCATTACCTTCATGACTTAGCGTGATTTGCCATCTTGAACTTAGCTTTAGCTACAGCTCCAGGATGCGGTTTGTAATCGCCAGCCATAAGGTAGTATCTACCACCCTCCTCCATCCAGTGATAACCTTTTGGGGGGTCAACAGTCATCGTCTTGCTTAAGACGGTGAAGTTTTTTGTCTTTTTTCCCTTTACCGTTTTCATTAGCACTTCCACTTTCTAAGGGCAAGGGCCTTACGTGTAGGCTTCCCGTTTTTTCTCATGGGACCTTTTACGCCTTTCATTCTGGCGCAGAACGAGCGTTTGCGAGGTCCTCCGCCTGGCTGTGGTGCCTTGAGGTTAGATCCCGTTTCTCTGTTGTATTTTTCACGACCAGCCTTGGTCAAGCCACCAGTGCGAGACTTGTGCTTACCCATTTTAAGCTTTACGCCCTTCTTTGCGGTTCGAGGGGTGCTAGACGCATTATTGTTCTTCATACAGTGCATGAAGCAAAGTTACGAAATTTGATATTTTTCGGCGAGGAGCCTTGCAAGGGCTCTGCACTGCTGATCTCCAATGTCTGTATCAAAGGCGCCTATGGTGGCGATGTAGTTGGTATAAACACCAGATCCAGCCAAATAAGGCCACGTTATCTGACCGTGAAGACCTATGGACTCCCAGCCCCAAGTAGTTATAGCTCCAAAAGCGCCACCCTGAATAAAGTTTGCCGTCACAGGGTTGGTTTCACTTGGATCAATAAGCCCAAGAGCCTTAGAGTTGTAAAGGTGAGCCACCCTATCCTTGTCTACCCGAATAACAAGCGCATCAGTAACATCGGGTATAAGATTGTTACCCAAAAATCTAGGGTCAGTTAACGCCCCATAACTATAGGCGTAATTTGCATCGGCTCCAAAACTGGATGTATCCTCTGCGGTAAGAGTAACGACTGGAAACCCACCAGATATAGCGTTAGCACCAAGAGTCAAAGATGCAACGGCAGCACCATTGTCTTTAACAATACCAAATGGACTTCCAGACATACCCTTGCTATTTCCACTTACTTGTGAAGCTTCATGCGTAACCAAAAACAAAACAAAAGAGTCGGTTTTAGTGAATGCTTCTGTAAGCAGCAAGGACTGAGAGTTAGGGGACTTTCCCGCAGATACACTGTCAAATTTTATCGCGCCATGTGCGGAAAAAGGATGTCCAGAAACCTCAAAAGACGGAGGAGTCGGCGAAAGTGGGTCGGGAGTGTTCCCTGCCTGAGCGGGATTCGCAACAGATATAGCGTCGTATGTCGATCCTCCAGTTCCGTTATTAGTCCAAGAAGTCACATCTTGACCAGAAGTAAAGCTATTTCCGTCAGACCTAAGATCTATTAAGGCGGTACTCAGTATGTCGTCGAGCTCCTGAGCGTTAGATACGGTTGGAGCCTTAAACTTGTTGGGTCTGTTGATGGTAAATTTTACAGACTCACCGCCTACAGTTGAAGACACTTCAGTAGCCGCTTGCGCCTCAAACTGAGTCGAAACGTTCTTTCTAGTAGGTTCTGTAATGCTTGTAGACATTACCTATTGGGAGTTACGTCTTCATTTACGGTAAACGTTCCAAAAAAGAATGTTTCGGTAGTGGAGTTGGTGTTGTGATTTGCAGCAATGTCGTAGATGTACGTCCCAGGCGACACGCTTTGCATAGCCTCTCTTGAAGCGGAAACAGTAAGAGTACCGTCTCCTGCCCCAGTCACAGATGCTAAAAGCTTGTTTCTACCCCCAACGGCAGTAGAAAGAACTACGTCAGCCCTGCTGTTTGGGTTTGTGGTTGACCTTACATCCATGTCAAAGCTGTAAACAGTAAGATCAACTGCAGATCCAGCTGTATCCTTGACGGTAATGTCAAAGCTGAGACTGTCACCGCGCTTGACGACAACATTGATTTCTTCTGAAGTGTCTAGGTTAAGTTCTGTTGCCATCCTGAGTAAGGTTTCTAATTATCTCTTTTGTATTGTCTTGAGCAAGTTCTCCTCGCCTATCTTTTCTCTGACTCATGAGCTTAGACTGGGCCACGGCCTGCTTGTCCACCCTTTCATCCTTTCTGTCTTCCTTAAGAACCTCAATCTTTTGCTTAAACTCCTGATCATCAGTCTTAAATCCAAGTGTAGCCTGAGCCTTAATCATCTCAATTTCCTTCTTAAACTCGTGGAGGGCTTGAGCAACCTGAATGTCAGCCTGGGCCTTAGCCTGAATCTTTTGCATCTCAATCTGTGACTCCATCTGAAGCTCCTGTTGTCTAGACTGAGAGGCTTGTTGAGCGGCCTGTTGTGCCTGCTGAGCCTGCATTTGAGAGTTCTGTTGAGAAATCTGCATCTGTCTTTGCTGCTTCTTGGTGCGCCTAAGAGACAAAAGTCTTTCTGCCTGCTCTACATCCTTAAGCTCCCTAACAGCCATTGCGTCTTCAAGATCAATAGCCTGCTGCTGAAGCGACATCTGAATAGACTGCTCAAGGAACTGTCTTTCTCTGTCGTCCATATTCTTGGTGACGGTGACCCCGAAGTTAAACATGGGGAGATTTTCAAAAGAGGAAAGAACACCCATATTTGACTTCCCCACTGCGTTAGAGTACGCTTCAAAAATAACAGATTCTTTTGGCAACACCTGAAGGCATTTTACAACGTCCTCGCACACGCTCTGAAACAAAACAACAGAGGCATTTGTGATGTCGTAAATAGCGTTATTTCCTGCAGCAATAGCCTGCTCTCGAACGCCAACCAAAGCATCGCCCTTAGGTGTAGATGCGTCCATAGCTTCGTTAACACCCGTAACATCCCTAATCATTCTCATGTAGTGATTGTACAGGTTGATCAGCTCGTTGATGTTTCGGATGCTGTTTCCGATTTCTCTAATCGGTGGGTTTTGAAATCCGCCTTCTGGGTTTTTGCTTCTGTAATAGAAGACACCAGTCTGTTCGTAGATATCGTGCAACTCTAGTGGCTGAAGCTCTCCGCCCTTGCCTAGCTGTACATTTTCCAGCCCCTCAATATCAATGATCAAACCGTCTGGCTTTGCTTTAGCAATGGCCTGTTGAATTTTTAGGTGAGTAAGCTGAAGCATGTCGGCAAAACCCTTGGTGCTCCCGATCATTGACTTCGGAACCATGTCGTCAAGGTTCGTCGCAACAGCGGAGTAAGACATCCGCGTTCTGCTGAGGTCGTGCATGTTGCGGGGCATGTTAGTCTTGATGCCGTAATCAAAAAGATAACCGCATCCCATCACGTAAATGCCACCGTACACATTTGTAATCTCAAGGCAGTGGGGTTTTCTTTCGTATACGCCCCCCTTTCTTTCCTTGTAATTGTATCCTTTTACGTAAAAGCCAACGTTTCCAAACTTGTTTTCTTTTTCCTCAAAGTACATTTTGTCCGTAGACAAAAACTCAAAGTCAAGGATTTCAACAATGTACTCGTCGTACCCATAAACCGTTCTTCTGGCCTGATTGTCGTAATGCGTTCTTCTAAGTGCAGATGAATCATTGCCATGTTTGGATGCAGACTTTTCTGCAATTTTTTCAATCTGCTCCTCTGTAAGCTTTTCCCCAGCAAGTCTCTTAAGTTCCGAAATGGATATTCTTCTAACAGCACCAGCGTAGCTTATGTCGCCGAAGTTTGGGTCTTCTGTGTAGCTGTGAACAAAGTCCTTGGGGTCAATGTAGTCAATGGAAATTCCGTATGACGGATCGTTCAATCTTTTTACAACACACATGCCGCAGGAAACCAGGTCTCCGACGGCTCTTCTAAATGTTGTTTCGTTGAACTTATTCCAAGTAAGCGTAGCCTGTGTTGCAAGCTGAGCCGCAACCTCCGCGTCAAGCTTTACGTTTGTCCCAAGAAAAATTTCAGCCTCTTCGAGGGTTTCTGGAATGTTGTCTGGATCTTCGTTGACAACGATTCCGTGGGCTTTTTTGAGATCTACGAGAAGCTGCCTGTTCTTAACAAGCATCTCAATCTTCTTTTTTTCCTTGTCTCTAAAAGATGTAGAAAGAGGATCGACGGCCTCTACGTTTGGGTACATGTTCCTAGAGAGAACCTTATTTGTAACAATTCTAGCAAACTTAGGCAGAACTGGGACAGGACTAAAGTCCATGTTCAACAAGGTCCCGTCGTTGTTATTCGGGTCTAGATTGTTTAGAAGTCTTTTGTAAATATCGACATCCTGCGTACCGTTAGCGTACTTTCTGTTTCTGTGAAACTCCCTATTTCTCCTGTTGATGGCAGAGTCGTCTGGAGAAGATCCATTCCACTGCGCCTCTATCGCTTTTGCGTAGGCCATCCCGTACTCCTGAACAAGCTTTTCTTCTTGCGACGCTAGAGGGTTGGGAAAGGACTTAGACGCTTTAGTTGAGCTGCCGTACATCTTTGTGGGTATACATTTTTGCAAATATAGTAAATGTGCCGATCACGTTAATTGTACTTGTACCTTCTGAAGAACTTAGACTCCTTAAAATCAGACACTTTCTTTTTTGACTTAACCTTTTGAGCAGCAAGCAAACAAAGTCCAGAGCTAATCGTCAAGTCAAACTTGGTTCTGTTGTCAATTTTGTATCCAATCCAGTCCTCTAGGGTTCTGTTAAAATACATCTTTCCAATTTCACCAGTTTCGTGATTCGCGCCCACATAATCATGCACGTATGACTCAATAGCATGAGCATGAGCTTGAATGACATCTTGAGAGTTAGAGGGGATTCCCTTTGTCTTTACGTTCACCTTTGCAGAGGTGGACATTAAGTGTCGGGGTCTGTCCATAAGGTATCCATCGTAACCCCTTGACTCAAAGTATCTTGCGATGCCATACTTGTTGTTCTCAATGAGTATTGGATACCCATAAAACACGGCAGCCTTTAACACATCCTCGTAAAAGATTTTAGCCAGAGGCGGGCGGGACGCATACTCCAGCACAAACATGTTCGATGGATACTCCATGTGAAACTTATTGTACAAGTGTAGCGCTCCTTTCGACCCCCGTCCGTCGACGGTGGCGTCAAGGTCGTAGGAGTCAACCCCGCCTACCCCCAGCTCTGCATTGGGTGCAACGCGCTTGTTTCGTAAAAACTTCTTTTGATTTCTCACCTCTAAAGGAGGCATCCAGGCGACATGAAATCTTCCATTTGGATCTGGAGTAAATACAACCTCTGTATCTTTCTCTCCGTTCTTCCAAACGAAATTTCCGACGACAACAGGGTTTGGAAACAACTCGTCGTTGTACTGGACTTGCTCGTAAATTTTACCGACATTAAAAAGACTCCCTTCAATACTATCCCTAAATGCCTCGTCTGTGGTAAAGGGAAACTGCCTGACAATTTCATTCATCTCAGAGGCATCATGCTTCAGGGCCTCTCTTTCGTTTTTGAGATAAGTACGGGCTCCGAGCTCAACATCTACACCATCAATGCCCTCAACAGGAGATTCAGGGTCTTCGTGTACGGCCCTCCCGTGCTTATCAAAAAAGCCCTCCAGCGCCATATCAGCGGGAATAAAGAGTCGGTAGAGTCCTGATCTAGTCCTCCCATTCTTGTTCCTTTCATCTGGATCTGAATCCCTCCAAAGATCTTTGTACTCTTTTCCTCCTTTGTCCATCGGATTTACGGTGCTTCCCACCATTGCTTTTCCGACAATTTTTCGCCCGACGATCAAACAAGTCCGTTGAATCCTCCAGGCGTCCCTTATGTCTGTAGGTCTTTCCCATTTACCAGCTTCGTCTAGATAGAGCAAATGTAGCTTTTCTCCGTCATAGGCATTGTTGGTAGTGTTCTTCCAATTTATGACCGTATTAAGAGCCTCGCCCGTCTGCGTAGTCTTATTGTTCTTCGTGATTCTCTTAGACGGCTCGCGAAAAGCCAGCTCCATGCGCGGATTGGTCGTTCCATCCTGAATAGGTTTAAAGAAGAAGGGATAGTGCCTGAACATGTACACCACCTTCTTCATAAATATATTCTCTTGGGCGTCCTTACCAGTCTTCGACTGTATCCCCAAGAGCTTGTCTTTGACTTGTGTGGCTTCGTCTAGAAGCACAGCAGAGCAGATGTTGGTATATCCGCTCCGCCTACATTTAGTATACAGCTGCCCGATACATCGGGGGTCCGCCTCACACGCAGACAAATGTACAAAAATTTCTCTTTGGAACTCTAAATAGTCTGGGTACCCGATATCCATTCGGGTCCATTGAAGCATCATGTAATGCCTGCCCGTAATATATGTAGGGACACCGTCATTATAGAACCAAAAGCCTTCACGCCGACGACGAAACTCCTCCTCGACATACGGACGAAACTTTTCTCTAAAGGGCCTGGGCATCTCGGCCCACTCATCCATACTCTTAATCCGAAGCATTTCCTCGGGCATAGGAATCCTTTTCCACAACTGCAGGTGGTTTGGCTTTCCATATCCTGCAATTTTCGTCTTGGGAGGCTGAGCGGGAAGTGCAATGTCCAGCCCACCGATTCGAACAATATCTCCTTTCGTACCGTTGGGGCAAATTGCGATAACGTCCTCCGCATCAGTAGACTTGGCCATACCTATTGCTTCTAAAGCTAGGAGCGCCTGACTTTGGGTTTTTCAGCTCCATGTACTTACCGCATGGACACTTGATGTCATGGTAAGCACCATCGTTGTTGAACTTGATGGACACTCCGCTTTTTGACTCTTCGTGCTTGTCTTCGCACTTGCAAATGTATTCAGCCATTGTATTAAATTTTGTACGCCTGACAGGATTCGAACCTGTGACCGTCTGCTTAGAAGGCAGATGCTCTATCCAACTGAGCTACAGGCGCATGCCTTAGCCCTTGCTGTTTCGCTTCTTCGGCCTGTTGTTAGATCTGTTAATGCTTGCTTTCAAAAACCCTTTAATTTTTGACCCAGAGTGTGCGGCATCTTTCCCGTCACCATTCCCGTAGGTCTTTTTCTTTCTATTGTACTTGTTGAGGGCGGCGCGATACTTCTTGGCTGCACGAGTCTTACCGTACTTCCTGTATTCTTTTTTGTAGTCTCGCTTTTTCACGTACCAAATATACGATTATCTGCCTTGACCTTTGTACTTCTTAGAGTAGTGCTTAGAAGACTTGTTGTTGGAGTGCTTAGTCTTGGAGTGCACATCAGCTCTCTTTATGCGCTTCTTCTGAATGTAGGTTGATGCTTGTTTCTTCATTTGATTTAATTTGTCCGCGAGGTGGGACTTGAACCCACATGTGACCAGTTACCCTTTCTACAAGGTATAAGCTTGAGGGGATACTCGCGGTTAGTCCTCAAACTTATCGTTCCAGGAGTCCTCCCAAAACTTAAAGTCTGTTCTGTTGTACTGCCATACTATCTTTTTCCAATCACTTAGAGAATCTTTCAGCGAAACCTCCGCTGTAGTCTCTTGCTTCTTCGATTGATCCATTAGTACTAATATCTTTGATCATTTGCTCCAATCGCTGTCTCTCAACGATTAGCTCTTTACAGTCCGTGGCTGTTTGTTTAATTGACTGAAGCTCTGCTTTTCTGGCAGCACCTCCAGCTTCTGGATCAACTGGTTTTTTAACCTCGTCGATCATGTTGTTGATAGCCACCTCCATAGACGCCATTAGACGCGTGGCGGCCTCAACCGTTGTGAACTTCTTCCTCGACATAGTAGATATCTGTGTAATCAACTCTGTAGTACTCCACCTCGTCGATTTTGAATCGGTAATCCATGTTCTTTTTGAAGCCAACTACGTCTCCGACCTCAAGGCCAAGCTCTTTGGTCTTCTCAGACTCAAATGATACTACCCCCTTTGTGACAGGGTCCTCCTTGAGTTTGACGACCTCGATGACCTCGGACTCGGGTTCTTGCTCTTCCTCGAAAGGCGAAAGCACGACCCACCCTCCAATAGGGTGCACCTCGCCAGTATCTTTTGATTTGTAGGCAATGGCTTGATTGTTTATCACCGAAATGCTTGGATCACAATATCTTACGAGGTAGTGGTCTTCGTGCCCAGTTAGCACTTGACCCTCATTAAGTACTACTAAGTGATGGAAGAACAAAGTATCTCCTGGCTGTGCGCCAGTGTCATACTTAAAAGGAACAGCAACCAAAGGGCCAGCATTAACGCGATGCTTAAACTCGTTGAAGCGGTTGTCCACATACAGCTCCAGGCCCGACGAAGTTTTAATAGTGTCATTGATTTGTTTTTCAAGTTCAACGACGAAGAGATCAAATGTCTTCATTGAATTAGAAATTGAGATCGAGCTCAAGTAAGCATGGCATGTCGTCTACGACTTTCCACAATACCTGAGACTCGTCTTCCTCTTGCAAATATACAAGATATCTCTTCTTTCCATGCACATGTAAGTGCTTTTCATCCATTACTATAGCGCTAACTTTGCCTCTGCCAGCGTTCATCCCGACGTAATACGCCATGGCATCCTTCGGGTCTCGCCCGATGATAATTTTTCTAATAAGTCCTTCCATTTTAATTTAGTGATATACCCAGCCCATTCAAAAGGTCATCCAAGTCTGGACCGTCATCAGGCGGGGTGTAAGAGTCTTTCATAAAGTCAGTGATGATTTCAAGCTCATCCACGGTCTGAACGTTGTAGTTGAAGAAAGCCTTCATGTTGCTCTGATCTTCAGTTACTGGCTCAAGAAGACCAACCACAACGGCAGAAATGACACGATCCTCCATGCCATACTTGTGTACAAGCTCTTGAATTGCTCCAGAAATCTCCTGTATTTCGTACCAGAAGCCTTCTTCTTCCATATCTTCATAGTTCCCCATACCTCAATTATGCCTAAAAGTTCCGTGTCAAAAAAGAAGCTCTTTCGAGACTTCTCTAAACTGAATCAAAGGTACGTCAAAAAGAACTACCTAAAGCGACTTAGAGCCGTTACCAATGACTTCTGCAGAAGGTACGACATCTTTGAAAAGGAGCTTCAATTCATGCTATGGGCATACGATTTAGAGTTCTGGACATTGTCTTACGCAGCACAAGACTACGGGTACAACAAAAAAAAACTAGGTGAACGCATTGTATACGAGTTAGTTAAGAACGGCTACGTATACAAACACTTTAACAGGCTAACCCCGTCAGACACGTTTGAAGATCACCTGTTTAGAGATGAAACCAAGTACAACTACAGAGTCAGGTACGCCATTACCCAAAAAGCAAGGCTTCTCGTCCAGACATATTACCGCCATCTAGAAGACGCTGATACTTCGTCGGATGCACCGCAATCTTAAAACGATCCATGTACTCAAACTTCTGACGATCGAACCTGTATTTCAATCCAATGTGCTCCACAATCTCTTCGATCCGATGGTCAATTTCATCATAGTCCACCTCTAGCACATTTGTAAAAAGAGAGCGAACACCTTCAAGCTCAATAAGAGCCTGAGAAATTATCTCTCCATACTGAAATGGGAGGGCCTCACCCACGCCCATTGGAAACTCGTTTTTAAGTGACTCAATCACATCCAGCGGATCTCTGTTTATGATGACTACAGGGCGATCTCCGTACACGTTATAGAAGTCTTTTGCCCAAAGCGGGAAGCTTGAATCAACGCCGCCGATTGCGCCTAGTATTCCAGGCCACAAGTCTGCGGGCACAGTGCCGTTCATGATTCTAATTCCAGGTTCATGCTCACAGCACGACATGGTGCTTAAGTAGTGAGCCAACCAAGCCCCGCGAGTACGGGGCAAACCAGTCACAAAAAATGACTGTCGTTCATTATTTTCCATTCAAGTTAATTGTCAATCCTTGAGGCTCTTATACGTACTTCCCTTTCCTTGAATTATGTGGAGTGGAAGAGCCTCATTAAAGACCTCAATATCTATAATATCACCATTCAATCCAAGCGTTCCGTCGCTTTTTCCCAAAACGTGATCAATGGGGAACGTTGAGGAGATGCCATTGACGTTTACCGCAGCAGCGTCTGCAATCTTGTCTCCGTCTATGTTGTAGATGTCAGCCACGGCGGGGAATGACGTCGAATCCACCACCATAGCAATCATTTCTACATCTGATCCAAACGTGTAAGAAGTGGTGCTGTTGGCAGTTGAGTTTATAGGGTAATCTCTCTCTCCAGCGGCAGCCTTGCTACCGTCGGCCTTGAATATAACATCTGCACCCCCAGCCTTAATTCCCCAGTGAGCATCGTTTGACGTTCCGCTGATCAGCCAAGTGTCATTGGTATAGTCACCATTGGTCCACGCACAAATCATTGTGTATCCTGTGGAGATCGGACTTATGGATTCTGTTGAGGCAAGACTCATGACGTTTGTTCCGTCACAGCTAACGCTAGTTAGGGCTGGGCTAAGAGTAGAATGAGCGTTACCTCTTGATTTAGATGTAGGTTTTTTTGAAGCAGTAGCCTGAGTAAAGCTGTTTGTGTTAGAACCCTTGCTGGGCTTTGATGCAACTTTCGCTTCGTTCGTATTGCCATCCGCAATAAATCCTAATTTTATTCTTGTTGCCACGATTATGCTGTGTTTAAGTTTATTGACCCCGACGATTGCACCGAGGCTGAAGTATATCCTGGCGCAGTTAAAGTAACTGTAGCAGTGTAGTTACTGGTAGATACGGAGTTGTCCGTTATGTCGGTGACGTCGCCAAAGGAGGTTATGTCTATCAAAGCGGCGCCGCTTGCGTTAAAATCCGAGTCTCCACCAGCAACGTCAAAGCTTGACTGATCTGTATCGCTTATATAGACTACCCCTGCCCCCCCTTTGTATCCATAAACCTCTCCTGTCGTTGTTGCACCAGCCACTGGATTGCCCCCAGAATCCAGTCTGGTTACAGTCAAGGTGAGCGTTCCGCTCGTTTTCTCGCCCTCTGAAACCCCGTCAATATTGAATGCGCTGTTTATTGCAGTGTCCGAGTAGGCAAGAGCAACAGTAACATTTTCGTCATTAGGCGAACCCACGAAAATAAATCCAGTGAAGGTGCCTAACTGAATTATTCCTTCAATAGGATCTGAGGCAGTCAATGTGTTTCCTAGTCCTAGCATATCACAGAGTCTTAAACATTACTTCGTAGTAAACTTTTCCCTCATCGTCACGACAAGCTTTGAGGCACCGACCACGATTAACGCCATCATGCACATAACTGACGTGAACCCAATCAGGATTGTCTGAATCGCCAAATTCCCACACCATCTGATCAAACGTAACGTTCTCTCGTATCCACTCGAAGATTTGAGAGTTTGTACACTTTCCGTATACGTCTGCATCAAGGTCGAGTGCTCTCCCTTCCATGTGTTGACTACGAAGCGAACCACCGATAGCACTGTTGAGCTCAGGGCCACGATAGCCTGACGACACGTATATAGGGCACCCGAAAGCCTCCCTAAGAGGTTGAAATACATGTTCTGCAATCGCCTTGAGATTTTGGATGACCCATTCATCGTCTGGAGTGTTATTGATTCCCAACCTTAAAGCGGTAGTGCTTTTTGTGCACTCCTTAAGTGTCAGGTTCTTAGATAGTTGCATGTCGATTAACGAATTTTTACGATCCAAAACTTGCATGGAATTGATTTTTCTCCGTACAATGAGATCAGCAAGCAGCTCAAATTTACGAAATTCATTTTAATCCCTTAATACCTTACACGATGAAATTTACCATTGCATCAATCGCCCTTATCGCCGTCGGATTCCTTTTCATGGATGACGCAGCATCAAAAAACAATCGCCTTCAGGACCGAATGAACAACGCTCAAGTCCAGGACGCGATCATTGCAATCAACCACCTGAATTCTCCAATGCCGTGGGAACGGGATTGATAGGATGTATATAGAATGAAAAAGGGGCGCGAGCCCCTTTTTTGTTTTCAGTATTTTCCTCCGAACTTATACATTCGGCCCCCGCTCCCCATTCCGCCCACTGTTTGACCTCCTTTTACTTCGACGTCGATGCTGCTGTACTTTTTGCGACCTCTTCCTTTGTTTTTACCTCCAAAAAGGTACATGCGACCACCCATTTTTCTCTGAAGCATAGCAGCCAACTGTTGGGCAAGCATTCTTCTTTCGAGTTCTGTTTGGCCAGCCCCTGGGCCACTTGCTCTCATTTCCTCAGAACCAGTAAAGTCTGAAATCATGGGCTCAAGAGCTCCGATGTCAAACCTGCCAAGGCCTGGATCACCTGTTGGTGTTGGATCTTTGAGGGGTCTCATGCCTCCCTGAAGGCTGGGCTGAGGTCTATTCACGGGGATTTGACTTGGTCCTCTTCCTGGAATAGATGCCATGGGGTCACCTGGTCCAGACTGCATTGGTGGGTCTGGTATAATTGTCTCTGGAGCTTCAGACTCTGGAGACACATCTCTTCTGTCACCTCTTCCGAGCTGAGCATACCACGTCAAATCGTCTTGATTGTCACCTCTGATAGATCCGTCTCCTTTGATTCTTCTTCTGTTTGTCTGAAGGAACTCAGCGCCCGACGGTACATCAAAGACCTTGAAGTTGAACTTTCCAGCAGAATCTGTAGTTCCGAGGTCTTTTGTGTCTGCAGAGATCATGGCTCCAAGGGGAATCTTGCCCTCAACAACACCAGTTGCGAAGATATCACCAGCTTCTCCGTCGTACCCTCTGGCAATCATCGCACCATCCATCACATCAACATCAAACTTTCCGCTATTCATTCTAGAGTAGAGGTTGGCAGTTTCTGTTGCAACGGGAAGATCAGCTTGTCTAGCCAATCTAGTAAGTCTGTTAGTCTGAGTTTCGGAGTGATTTGGGTCCGCAGCTTGAGACAACTGATATACGGTTGCATTCTCAAGTCCTCCAGGAATGTTCTCCTTGGCCCATGCCGCCTTTTTAGGATCGCTTTCGATCTGAGACATGAGATTTCCTTTCAGAGGGGAAAGGTTTGATTCGATCTTAGACTTAGCAGAAGCAAAAGGACCCCCATCTTCGTTTAGTCCGCCCTCATCATACATCTTTCCTCCGTCCTCGTAGAGAGTAACCTTTGTCTTGTTTCTCTTTTCGTTTACTTTTGCGACCTTGTTTCCGTCATTGTCGTAATGAACCTCGTCCGCGCCCAGGAAAGACCTTAGACCGCTGGTGTTCTTTTTCGTTCCAACAATGTTTCCGAGGTCATCGTAAACGTTTTCCATTTTTCCTCCGTCCTCGTACATCTTGCCACCCATTCCGTACTCCTTAATAGCCTTCATGCCCATGGCAGCGTACTGCTGCTTTTCCTTCTCACTAAGGCTGTTCATTCCACCCATGGCCATCATGATCTTTTTCCCGTATTCAGCCATAGGGTTTTTCATTCCGTACATGGCTTTCTGGCCAGTAATGTTCTCAAAGGCCTCTGGGCTTGCCTTTCTTAGTGCTTTAAGTCCTTCGTTCATGTTAGCTTGCTATAAATATTTCAACCTGGCAAGTAGCGTTGTCTGCGAGGGCTTCGATTTCGTCAATGTTCGTGAAGGATACAGCCGCACCTGTTCCTGCGTCATTTGCGTCTCCGACTGAATTTCCAAGAATAAATGAGTCTTTGGCTTCGATCTTAACGAAGTACTCCTGGACACCATCCTCTCTCACGCGAAGCGTGACAAAATTTGATCCGTCCAAATTGGTTATTCTTAAGTGCTTTGCAGAACCATTGGCGATAGCCACGCCAGAAGCGGAAGTCGCGAAGTTCGCAAGATCAACATACCCTGAAGTCGGTACACTTACGATTCTATGGAGCACGTCGGTTACGCTTGCGATTGTTTGCGTGTTTGTTGCGCCATGAGGGGTACCGTTCAGGGTGACCGCTTCTGTGATGGTGAGGGTAAGGTCTGCCATGAATGCAAATATAGACTATTATGATTACTCGGAAAACATCCTTGAAGCCGCCCCATACTTCATCTTAGCACCAAAGCCACCCCCCTCTGCTTCTGTGAGGTTCTCAAAGAGCAGGTCTGTGTCCAACCCAAGCTCTCTAAGTGCACTCAGCTGTGCTCTGATCTGATCCGTCTTAGACAAAAGGTCACCACCAGCAACCAGGTTAGTTATGCTGGACATCATTTCGGGGGGTACGTCATCATAGTTGTCCCCCATGGTCTTCTTAAAGGCGGCATTATAAATGGCCATCTTCTGTGGGTCAATGGGCTCCTTGTCCCCCACCTTTCCACCCTCGTCCATCTGACCGAGCTGAAAGCCCTCAGGCAGTCTTTTAGGGTCAAACTGACCAGCAACAATTCCCTTTACGTAGTCACGGGTCTCTTTCGGCCAGAAGTATCCGTCGTATTCACCCCCACCTTTCGCGTCCATGAGGTCCACGAGCTCCTGAGAGTTTCGTGGGTTGATGTCAAACCCTGCTGCCTTGGCTGCATTCCAGCCCTCCACGGCTCTACCTCCACCTTGATTGTACCCGCTGTACGCTCTGGCAAGTCTAGAAACGTTGGTGGTAGCGTTCTTAACCCACCCAGAGTTGTACATCTTGTCAATGTAATAGTCTCGAACCTTCTCGTTGACCTCTGGATCGTACACGTTAGAACCCTTTGAGACAATACCATCATTGATAGCGTCTGTGAGAGCCCCCTCAGCAATACCATAGAGACCGCCTGCATACCCAGAATCGGCACTGGGGTTGTTTGAGCTCTCGTAATACCTCTGAATGTACTTTCTTTCTTCACTAGTGGGCATATATGTGTCCCCCTGCGGCTGCTGAGTCTGTACCTGCGGCTGTTGAGTCGGTTCCTTAATTAGTCTGGGTTGATTAAGCGGGGATCCCGAAGCATCATCGCCGTATGTGCCGTCGTCATCGTATGGGGCCGCCCCTTTAATGACACTCGGGCCAGTAGATATTGGCCTCTGGGGGTGCGAAAGCCTTCTCTGTGGCGCGGCCTCCTCCTCCCCCGTGAAGAACCTTACAATCCTGTCGTAAATACCCTCCTCCTCGGGCGGATCATCCTGACTTACGGGGTCAACTTGCAATCCCTCTTGAGCAAAATAGTCCAAAGGCCTTTGAACCCTGCTTTTTCTTACTTGATAACCCTGTGGGCGTCGTGTTCTTGTAAACATACAGCTATTGTTGTGTCTAAAACAAAGATACCGATTCTTTCTTTTATATCCTACAACAGTAATGAGGCCATTTTTGTCTTGATCACAATAACATCGCGAAGTTATAAAACAATTCTTTAAAAGTCAATCGTCAAGTGACTGTTCATGTAACGTCGCTTACGGTATTGATTATGAGTAAGTTAGATTATTTGACCTGCTTCAAGGCAAATTAGGGACTGAATCAAGATCAGTCGTAAAAGGGGGTGAGACATGTACACCGTGGGGATTATATACATACACAGCCACCCGCAAACGCAATCCGAAACGGATTGCCACGACCTCCCCCCTGCTACTTGTAGCAGTTTTTGCTACAACTTTCAGCTTTTTGCCTGACTTTCAGTCAGTTAGCCTTGGTTAGTTCAAGCACAGCTTGAGACTAACTTTGCAGGCGTAGTGCTCCGAAGGAGAGGACAGTCCCCCCTGTAACTCAAGGAGTTACAAACATCACCCCACTACTGGGGCTTCACTGAACACTCTTTCAAGGTCAAGACCTTGACTTGATTTGAGTTGGCAGTCTCTTCACGCAGTACCCTACGAGTCAACAAGTTGACCCTGCGGTACCTCGACCTTTACTCTAACTCGTTAGAGTACTTCGGCAGAAAGGTAGAGATATGTATTAGAATGAAAGAAACCTATGGTTTCATTCTAATACATTATCTCATAAACCATGACAAACTTCCAATTTTCAGACTGCAAGAAAGCGGTCAACCAAGCCCTCTTCCGTCCAACCGCAGACCGCAAGGCCGCCGCAATCAAAGCTTTGCAAGAAGCTTTGGAGTTGGTCACTAACCTCGAAGAGGTTAAAGACAAGCCGAAGGCTTCCAAGACGAAGAAGCGTCGTCGTAAGACGACGAAGAGGACACCTTCACAGAAGGTGGCAGACCACATGGACAAGGCTTCGATGAAGACCAACGAAGTTGGTCCAGTCAAGCCTTCGAAGAAGGCTAAGACAGCTTCCGTCAAGGAAGCTAAGGCATCTCTGAAAGAGATGGACGCCAAGAACAAGGCGAAGAAGCAATCGAAGATTGAGGCCAAGAAGGTCGCTATGGGGGTCAGTGAAACTGACCGAGTAGCTTCCTTGGAAGCTAAGATTGAGGCCTTGACGCAGTGCTTGGCCATGCACATGGAGACTACGTCTCTCCCCTCTGCTATCGAAGATAGCAATAATGTTCCCTTCTAATCGTTCTAGTATCTCTTACTACACACTCTCTTCATTTATGAAGAGTGTGTAGTTAGAGAGACTTACCACTCAAAATTTCAAACTTCAAACCCCATACCTATGGATAAGCAACTGCGCCGTCAGCTCATCGCTGACCTCCTGACCTCTTCGTTCGACTTCGACCTCCTCACCTCCACATCCGAGTGGGACGAGCTGACCTGCGACGAGCAAATGACCTTGGCCGACCTCATCGACTGCTGAAAGCAGTACAGGTACACTGACGAGTCCTGAATGGACGAAACACCCCTTTGGGGTGTCTGTATCAAACTTCAATTCATCTACGATGACAAAACTTCAAGAACTATACTTCACCGTCCAAGGATGGGACGGGTTCAGTGTCAAGCACGACCTGAACGAATACGGAGGCGGTGGTTACGCTGTGGGCGGAGCGTCCAAGTGCTTTGAAATCAAAGCCGACGACCTCTCATGGAATCACTTTGCCTACACCATCATGCCTCACTTGCGTGAGCTGACACGGGGCAAAGCATCAAACCTCCTCCTTGGAGGATGGGTCGATGACGACGGCATGGCCTACATCGAACTCTCCACCATCGTGCAGGACCGCAGGCAGGCGATTGACTTGGGTGTGGAGCGCGAAGAGAAAGCCATCTACGACCTTTGGAACAACTGCGAAATCAAACTCACATGAACACATACGCATACTACGTGTACTACGGACGCGATCGAGACGACTGGCGCAAGGACACCATCCAAGCGTCAACCCTTGACGGAGCAATCCGCAAGGCACAGGACGAGTGGGCTACAAGTGGCTACACGGTCTGGAACAAGACATTCAAACTCATTGACAATCAGTAAATTAGCCCCTCAAACTTCAACAAATGGTACAACTACTATTCAACATCAACCTCGCATTGGCGGGAGCCTGCGGACTTGTAGGCATCATCATGCTGACAGGCATGGCAATGGACTCTGTTAATAACTTGAAAGACAAGCAGTTATGAACGCCCTCTTCAACCGATTCTTCAACCCCTTCCGTGGCCTTGCACACGACGAGTTGGTACTCTCGTACCTTCACATGAGCGACGCAAACGACTACGAAGGCGTAGCGATGGTGGCCGACGCCTACGATGAGGACACTTTCATCGACCTCAGACCCTTCGGCATCTCCACTCGGGACTTCAAATAATGTTAGTATCTCTTACTATACACTCTCTTCATTTATGAAGAGTGTATAGTTAGAGAGACTTACCACTCAATGTTAAACTTCAAATTTCCATATCATGGACAACTTCTTCAAACGCCCCGTCGGTGCGGCGGTGCTCTACCTCAACGACTTGCACTTCGGCAAGCATCTCAATGACCTCAATCGGTGTGCTCGGCTTGTGCCGAAGGACGTAAAAGGCATGGCCTCCATGCTGTCCAACACCACATTCATGAGCGACGACGCGAAGGATGCGGTCATTGACACTCTTGTTGAATGGGCAAACGATGCCGAAAACTCCGAAGCATGAAATTCAAACTAGACTTCAAGACCACGCTACCACACGTAGCTATGACCACGGCATACGACATTGACATCGACCGAGCCACGGGCGTAGAGATGGACACCACCGTAGAGATTGACCCCAACCACGGAACAGGTGGGTGGTACGAAACCTACGACCTTGACACGGGAGGTGACCGCTTCTATGCAGGAGGAATCCTCGAAGTGTATTGGGATGACAACGGAGATGTACGCCTCACGGGGTACGATGGATGCTTCGAACTCCCTGAATTTATCACCGATGCTCTTGAAAAGAAGGGCGTAATCATTGACCTATGAGCGATTACAAAAATCACGACACCTGCCACAAGTGCGGAGGCACTGGCATCTTCCTCGAATCCCAAGAGGTTGGCTACGGCCAACACGGAACATCCATGTGGCTCTACGACTACGAATGCGAGGACTGCCAAGCAACGTGGGACATAAGCCTTGAACTCACCCCTGTATCACGAGAAAACCACGAATCATGACACAAGAACAATGCGAACGTGCAGTCAAGGCACTGCAAGAATCAGGCTTCTCTGCCTCCCATGTAATGGGTGAGCCTGACGACCACGGAGTGTGGTTGGACAATGTATGGAACGACAGACTCCAAGAAGCTACGAGCTTCCGAATCCACGACGAAGAAATCAATTTTCTGCAATGACACAACCTGAAACCATGAGCCAATACAACAGGCTCGACCTCCGCACAAGGAACTGCGGTAGCTTTGAGAAAGCACTCATTGCCGCTTGGTTTGCGGCAGACCAAGGCAACAAGGCCCGCCTACAAGAAGCCTTCAAGAATACACAATTTGATTTGACATGAAAAACATTCAAGACATGACGAACGACGAGTTCATCAGCCACCTCATGACGGGGTACAACAAGCACGGGGCACTCGTGCAAATGGTGGTCATGGACTGCCTTCAGCGTGGTCTTGACCACTACATCTCAGCCAAGGAGCAAATCCTTGAGGAGCACAACAAGTCCCGTGAAGACGGACGTATCTCACTCATCAACATGGAGGCATGGGTCTCCTGCTGTGAGGACACTAAGCAACGAATCGAAAACAAGTACTCATGAAAAACATCATCGAAGTAATTGTCGAACTCTCCCGTATGCAGGGACAGGCCATCGACAGGGCGCAGGCAGAGGCCATCAACAATGCCGTAGAGAAAGCCCACGACAAGTGGCAAAACGAACAGAAAGATTTGGTTGATTGAAGTTTGACCACAGGGGGGACGCCTTTCGGGATGCAATTCGATCGGATGCGAGTGTGAAACGTCACACCTTCCCCCCGATTTTTTCAAGGGAGCGTACAATCCAACGGCAAAGCACTTCGGGCAAAGCACAACGGATGGGTACACGAGGCGTTCGACTCCCCTCCTCCCTTCTATTAGTCGGCGGACGTTAAACGCATACTAACAAGTGACCTTGAATCCCGTCAAGTGTGGATGCGGCAGGGTCGAGATATATTCCACACGCCCCGATACCTTGTGGGGTCACAGAATCGAGGTAGAAGGCGGGCAAGGAGAGCA
>Ga0208667_1000327_pt1 | contig 21320 bp, 23 predicted proteins | sample 11BtaG_FD_184085 | JGI IMG/M metagenome (GOLD analysis project Ga0208667, IMG submission 184085) | Marine viral communities from the Subarctic Pacific Ocean - 11B_ETSP_OMZ_AT15265_CsCl metaG (SPAdes) (version 2) | ecosystem: Environmental > Aquatic > Marine > Oceanic | place: Pacific Ocean... | reverse complement strand
GCCTAAAATCTAACGGAGTACGCTTAGACTGCTCTCATACTATTTCAGTAGACGAAGCACAAAAAACTAGACGAGCTGAATTAGCCTGGGACATTAATAATATAAAAGTAAGGTGTAGGGAATGCCATATAAAACACGATAACCGTAGTAAATTATGAAAGGATTATATCAAGTAACTGCTAGAAGAGCGAGTAAGATAATTACTTCAGAGGTTTACGGTAATATAGCCGAGAAAGAAACGCTATTTAATCGGTTAATGAGCCGCCACAAAATACCGCACTCTAGACGCCACGAATGGAAACTACAGGAGACAAAACTTAAAAAACAAATAGATGACTAAAAAAGAACAGTTAGCCGTATTCGGCTACTTAACTAACGAGATGAAAAAGACCCTATTTAGTAAGGGCGACGATTACGCTAACGAGGATAGACTATCTAACTTTAAATTAGCGGGGGCTATTAGTGGAGGTAACGCTTCTATTAATTGCTTAAATATGATATCTACAAAAGTGGCCAGACTAGGCAACTTATTAAATAAAGACGGAGACCCAAATAACGAATCTATAGACGATAGCGTGTTAGACTTAGCTAATTACGCCGTTTTATTATATATGATTATTAACGAAAATAAATAATGGAAAAACAAACAAAAGTATTTGCAGACGGATTTATGTTTAAAATGAATCCAAATTCGCCCGAATGGGTAGTAGGTAGCCTTAGCTTAAAAGCAGAAGAGGCTATAGAGTTTATTAAGAATAACACAGACAAAGGATGGGTTAACTTAAAAATTAATGTAGGTAAAAGCGGAAAGCCATACGTCGAGTTAGACACTTGGAAGCCAGAGCCTAAGAAAGAGATGGCCACTTCTACAGAAGATAACTTCCCTTTTTGAAATTAGAAGAGATATATTTTGATTCAAGTATAAGAGATTATGCTCTAAAGCTAACGAATAATAAGTCGGAGGCCGAAGAGCTTATCTCTATTGCTTTTGAGATATGTCTAAACAAACCGCCTATAGAAAACTTAAAAGGGTATTTTGCTATGGTTATGCGTAACCAATGGCTAAAGAAATGCAATAAGAAAGACCCTTATTTCGATAACGAAAATTCACAACATCCCGAAGTCGAGCAAGTACTCGGCAAAATGAATCACTATTACGCTAATATACTTCGAGCGATAAGCAACGGAGAAACCCTTACCCAAATCCATAAAGGGGCCTCTATAGGATATCGAACTTTAAGAGACGATTATAAGAGGGCAAAAAAGCAGTTTAAAATAATGTACGAGAATAAGATTAAAATAGCCGTTATAATACGAGGTATAAACGGAGTTAGTTATCACAGGCTTTTAATGCCATTCGCTAAAATGAAGCGAGACTATGGTATAGAAATAGTAGTACTTTTAAATAAGGACGACGAATTTTTTAATAACCTGGAAGGCGTAACTCACGTCGTATATAACAGGAATATATCGGGCCTAATGCAACCCGAAGAGACGTTCTTAAAATTAAGGGCAAAAGGAATTAAAATAATTTGCGATATAGACGACTATTGGGTACTGCCTAAAGGCCACCCTATGAGACATTATTATCAAAAAAGCCACCTAGATAAATGTATAGTAGCTAACTTAAAACTAGCAGATATGGTATGGGCCACTACTCCGATACTAGCAGATAAGGTTAGAGAGTATAATAAGAATGTTATAGTAGTTAAAAACGCTTTAGACCCTACAGAGCAGCAATACGCTTACGAGGATTTGAGTATAAATTTCGATACGTTTTTTTATTCGGGGGGCTCAACCCATTTAAAAGATCTAAAATTATTAGGCGACGCATTCGACAACGAAAAACTATTAGTAAAATCTCCTAGGCTACCAAAGAGAATGAACGCTATTAAAAAGCAGATATCAGAAGTTAATAGCTACGCTACCGATTATGAGCATTGCGGAATATGTGTTATACCTCTAAAAGATAATACATTTAATTCGTTTAAGTCTGAGTTAAAAATGATAGAAGCGGGATACTTTGCTAAGCCTGTAATGGTCTCTGCGGTAAACCCTTATAATTTACTCTCGACAAATAAAAACTCTTTAAAGGTATATAATAATAACTGGGCCTCTGCAATAAAGAAAATAAAAGGTAACCATACTATGCAAGTAGACCTCGGATTAAAACTAAAAGAGGACGTAACTATTAAATACGATTTAACAAAAGAGAACGAAAAAAGGCTACAATCGTTATGAGCGAAGATTTAGAGAAAGAAATAAGAATTATATATAAGCAAAAAGGAGGCAGAATTAGCAAACATTTAAAGGCCGAGTTTGTAGAGTTATGTCAAAACGACTTTAATTATAGACCCGATATGGGCTGCGGTAAGTGTATATATAAACATACAGTTAAATTATTCGATAAGTATTTAAATGAATCTTAAAGAAATAAAGCCTAATTTAAAAAATCCTCGGTTAATAAAAGACGAGAGATTCGAGAAGCTAAAAAAATCTATTAGGGAGTTTCCTAAAATGATGAGGCTAAGACCTATAGTAGTAGATTACGAGAATACTATACTAGCGGGTAATATGAGATATAAGGCCTTAATAGCTTTAGGGTATACTAATATACCTAACGAGTGGGTAAGAAGAGCCGACGATTTGACAGACGAAGAGGCTAAAAGATTTATTATAGCAGATAATATAGGATTCGGCGACCACGATTGGGAGATATTGGCCAACGAATGGGACGATAACGAGTTAAAAGATTGGGGATTAGAAGGCTTCCCTTTTGATTTAGGAGGCCCAGAAGATAAAATAGACAGAGATAAGCAGTTAGAATACTGCGAGAAATGCGGGAAAAGAATATGAACAAAACCGAACAACATAAAAAAGCAATGTTAGAAGCTCTAGAGCATTCTTTAGGGATAGTTACTTCGGCCTGTAAGAAGGTAGGTATAGGAAGGACTACTCATTATGAGTGGCTAAAGACAGACGAGGAATATAAAAAAGCGGTAAATAGTATTGAGGATGTTGCTTTAGATTTTGCAGAATCTCAGTTACATTTACAAATACAAGACGGAAGTACTGCAAGTACTATATTTTATCTTAAGACTAAAGGTAAAAAAAGAGGCTATATAGAAAGGACAGAAGTACAACAGGAGACTACTATAAAGTCTCTAGATATTAATATAATAGATACGGGCGTCCCTTTGGCGTCTAACGAAAAGGATATAGTTGATTAGTACCTCTTCCCTATATAGACAAAACTTTAATTCTACTAAGGATATAGTAGTAAACCAAGGGGGCACTTCCTCGGGAAAGACTTACGCTATTTTACAGGTGCTATTCGCTAAGGCCATTTCTGAGACTTGCATTATTACAGTAGTGGGACAGGATATACCTAATTTAAAAGTAGGGGCCCTTAGAGACGCTATAGACATTCATAACGGAGACGAAGCTATAAAGCAACAGGTAGTATTCTATAATCGCTCAGATAGAGTGTTTAGTTTTATGAATGGCTCAATAATGGAGTTTAATTCTTACGATAATGACCAAGACGCTAAAAGTGGTAAGAGAGATTATCTCTTCGTAAATGAGGCTAACGGGATACAGTACAATATATACGAGCAGTTATCGCTTAGAACTCGTAAACAGGTCTATATCGATTATAACCCCGATACTAGTTTCTGGGTGCACGATAAAATAATACCCCTTCCAAATACAGAATTAATAATTTCTGACCATAGACATAACCCTTTTTTAAGCGATAAGATTAGGGACAAAATAGAGGGCCTAAAATTTAAAGATCTAGATTTATGGAAAGTCTACGCTAGAGGGATAACGGGCCGTATAGAGGGCCTTATATTTAAGAAGTGGTATATACTAAACGAGGACTTTAGCAATAAGAATTTAATAGGGTACGGGATAGATTTTGGGTTTACTAATGACCCCACTACTTTATTAGAGGTTAGAATGCAAGACGGAGAACTATACGTAAAAGAGTTAATCTACGAAACAGGCCTAACAAATCAAGATATCTCTACTAAAATGGAGGCCCTAGGAGTTAGTAAGTCTGCTTTAATAGTAGCAGATTCGGCAGAGCCTAAAAGTATAGAGGAGTTAAGGCGTCTTAGATGGACTATAGACGGCGTTAAAAAGGGTAAAGATTCTGTTATGTTTGGAATTAACCTACTCAAAGGATACGCTATAAATGTACAGGCCTCTAGCGTTAATCTAATTAAAGAGCTTGAACAATACAAATGGAAAGTAAATAAGAACGGAGATAGCCTTAACGTACCTATAGACGAATATAACCACGCTATAGACGCCCTAAGATATTTAATAATGCACAAATTTAGTAAAAAAGGATATGGACAATACACAGTCATATAATATAACAGTAGGCCAATATCAAGCCTTAAACGATATAGACGAGGGTTTATCTCTAATCGAGCAGAATATATACGCGGTAGCTGCTTTAAAAGATATAACCTACGAAGAGGCCGCTAAGATTAAAATGTCTGAATTCAAAAAAATAGTAGAAATTATACAGGAGTTTAATGTAACGCTATTAGAAAAAATACGGATAAAAAACAAGGTATTTTTAAATGGTACCGAATACCACTTAGAACATAAACCCGATAAGCTAACTAGTGGCCAACTCCTGGACGTTATCAATATTAGGAGTAAGCACCAAGGCGAAGCCGTTAAGGTAATGGATTTACTACTCGCTGCTATGAGTAGGCCAAAAGGTAAAGAATACGGGGACGATAAATTAACGCTCACAGAAAGAGCGGCCTTATTTAAGGGTGTAAAATTAGACGAGGTTTGGAATGTCTTTGTTTTTTTTTGGAATCTTTGGAACGATTACTTTCTAGATTCGGAGGCCTCTTTACGAAAGTGGATGGGGGAAACGGTGGAAATGACGAGGGAGATTTTGGACAACGATGGGGACTCTTCAGTATAATTGCAGCTATGGCAGACCTACATAATATAAGTATAAAAGAGGCTACAAAATTAGGAGCGATAGAGTTTCTTAATTGGTGGGCCTATATGGTAGAAAAAAACGACTACGAAAATAATGGCAAATAAAGAGAGAAAAGCATTTGAGAATATACTAGCGTCCTATTGGCAGAAAATAGTAGACGAATTAATGCAGAATATTAAAGACGCCTACCCTTTCTCCCAAGGAGGAACTGCGGCAGCAATAGGAGAAAATAAGGGAAATCTTATTCAGATAACTTCACAGGGCTATTTAGTTACTATAACTATGCCAGACTATTACCAATTTTTAGACGAAGGGGTAAGCGGGGCTATAAAGAATAAAAATATAAGTAGGTTTAAATATAAGGATGGCGGTAAAGGTAGAGGCGGAAAGGGCCAAAGAGGAGTACCTAACTTAGGAGCTATACGTCGATTTATGTTAAATAGAGGGATAAATACTTTTGAAGATATAAAATCTAAAAGAGGATTTAAAGGTAGGAATACTAGGTCGGGTAAGAAAAGAGACGCCGAAGAGATAAGACAAAATGTAGCCTACGTTATAGCTTATAGTATATGGAAAAACGGACAGGAGCCTACTAACTTCTATTCTAGCGTAATAAATGACCAAGAAATACTAGAATTTGAAAAGAGAATATTAGTACAATATAAAAAATATATTCTAAGTATTACCGATATTTAAATATTTTGTATTAGTTTTGTATACATAATGAAAGAAACACAAACAAATTACTATTGGAATGAAGACACTATTAGCTACTTTAAAGAGGTATCTAAGGCTAATAATGAATTAGACACTATAAAGGAAATGCTTGTCTTTGTGGAAGATAACTGCGAATTAGAGGAAGGCGAAAAGCACATAGATTTAGCAGCCGACTTATATTTTAAAGTCTTTGGATATTGGAACTAATAAACTAAAACTAAAATTGCCTCTCAGAAATGAGGGGCTTTTTTTATACCCTAAATTTATACGGCCATTTAAGTATATATATATGTATGGCCCTTACAATTCAAGACCAACCGACGACAAATATACCAGAGCCTAGCTTTGCTCCTATAGAGTATCTAGTCAGTAGTACAAATACTACACAAAGCGGATTTAAAGTTATAGCGAGTCTATTTACAGACCCTAGCGGAAGTAATACTAAAATAGCTACGCTTCAGTTAAATACTATTCCGTCGGCTACGCAAGTCGTTACAGATATCCAAAATATTATACAGTCATTTGTAACTAGCGACTATTCTATCTTAACGGGAGATACAGTAGACGTATCACAGAGCGATTTAACAGACTTTAAAATAGCGTTTCAAGAATACTATTCGGGAGCTTTACAGGGCTCTGCGGTAAGTGGTAATACCTTTACTAGTTGGAATGCTTCTCCTAAATATATAGAGTGGGTAGATTTAAGCGGAGGTACTAAAAAATATTTTGACTACAGTATAGAGGACGCTAGTAGCGAAACAGACAAAGAGTTTCTAAACGGATTTAGCCAAGAAGCCGAATGGTTTAATTTAAGCAAAGCAAATAATTTCTTAAAAATTAGATCTATTCAAAAATATCAAGCGAGTTGGATTATGAGGGGAGGCAATACCGATACATATAAAATATACTTGCTAACTATGGACGATACGTTTAGCACAATATTACAAACTACTATGACTGCGGCAAATACTGCGGGATTATATAAGTTAGACGTAGGGCCTTCGGAAGTAGCTTCTCATTCCTGGGGAAGCACTCCCGTAATGACTAACGTTAAATATTACGCTCTAAGAATATTAAACTTTACGGAAGATGTTTGGGCCACAAAAACGATAATGTTTGAGATTGACGACTGCGAGAATACCTACACAGATTTTGAACTACACTATTTAAATAGAAAGGGCGGATATGATAGCTTTACTTTTAGCGGCAAATCTCAACAGAATACAGACATAAAAAAGAACTTCGCTAAATATAATACTAGAACTATAGGGGCCAGTTCAATAACTCATAAAACATACGCTCAGAGAAAGAGAGCATTTCATACCTCTACTATGGATAAATTTAAGTTATCTAGTAGATTATTAAAAGATTTTGAGGTAGAAGGCCTAGAGGATTTAGTATCCTCTCCCGAAGTCTATTGGAAAAACGACGGTAACTTTGTATCTGTAAACGTAACTAATAACAGTTATAGACACTCTAAAAGTGAGAACGGAGAAGTTTACTCTATGGAGCTTGAGATAGAAATAGACAACTCAGATAAGCGACAATGGTAATAGAGCACATAATAGCGGGTTATTCTATACCTCATAACGAAGGGCCTATCCCGTTAACTAAGGAAGCCTACGACGTAAATAACCCTCAGAAGCGTTTAACGGACTTTTCTAAGACGATTACAATACCAGAGAACAGAATCGTTAATCAGATATTCGAACACGCTTTCGACGTTAATATAGACCTCCAAACTTTTAACCCTAACTTAAAGACTAGCTATCAAATTATACAGGACGGCGTAACTGCTATAGATGGATACTGCCAACTTAAGGCCATAACAAATACAGACGGCCTAATTAATTACGAGATACAGGCCACAGGGAAGATAGGAAACCTATTCGAGAAGATAAGAGATAAATACCTACAGGACTTAGATTTAAGCTCTTTAGACCATTCCTGGACGAGTACTAATATTGTCGATAGTTGGACGGCCACAATAGGCCAAGGCTACGTCTATCCTATGATAGATATAGGAGGTAGAAGCAATTATACTATTTGGAGTACTAAAGACTTTAAACCCTCTATATATCTTAAGCAGTATATAGATACGATATTAAGCGAGGCGGGTTATACTTACGATAGTACCTTTTTAAATAGTGATTTATTTAAGCGTCTTATAATACCTTACGGAAGTGGCCAAATATTACTAGATAATTCCGCTATATTATGCAGAGAGTTTAATGTAAATAAAACAAGTAGCCAAACTGTAGACTGCCAAGATTTTAACGACGTATCTAATAGCGATAATAGTAGGTTAATATTTAACGACGATAGCAGCTCTGAGGACTTCTACAATACCTGTAATAACGAGTATAGTACCTCTACGGGTAAATATACGGCAACAGATACTAATAAAATGTCTTTTCAAGGTGTGTTAAATTTCGATTTGCTATATACTCAAAGCTCAGCAAATAACGCGGCCGACATAAATTTAGCACAGGTTATTTATAATGTATATGTAAATCTATACCTAATAGAAAAAAACGGCACTACATACACTATAAAAGAAAGTTTAAAACTAGACATAACAGAAAACGCTATAGCCAATCCTTTACAAAACCCAACGTCTACTATATTAGATAATACGGTTTCTTTTGCTACGGGCCAAATAGACGTAGTTAGTGGCAGAGAGTATTATTTAGCTATTGGTAGCACTACTTACGATATCGCATATATACAAGGATTTAATATATATAGAAGAGATATAGATATTTTTAGCGAGTTTGAATTTACATTAAAGGCAGATTCTACTTTCGGCTCTAAATTATTAGAAACAGAAATAGGATTAGGCGACACTATAGAAACTAGATTAGTAGTTCCTAAAGAGATTAAGCAGTCGGATTTATTAAGCAGCGTAATTAAGAGATTTAATCTATATATAGACTACGACCCTATAGACGAGAATAAGCTAATAATAGAAACTAGAGACGACTTCTTAACGGATGAAAGAGAAAATCTAGAGCATAAAGTAGATAGGTCTAAGGATTTTGTAATAAAGCCGCTAGGAGCTTTAGACGCGGGTAGGTTTATATTTAAAGACCAACTAGACAAGGACAACCTAAACGATACTTATAATAAGGTAAATGACGAGGTTTACGGCCAATTAACGCTAGACGTACAGAACGACTTTTTAAATAAGGATAAAACGATTACTACTATATTCGCTCCTACTCCTTTACAGACTATAGAGGGAGATAACGATAGGGTACTTTCGTCTATACAATTTATAGACAAAGACAATAAACCCGCAAAAGCTACGGCCAAAATAAGGCTATTATATTGGGGCGGTTTATTAGACACTCAAAAACTTTGGTCTTTAGGTGTTCCTTTGTTTGGGGGTACTTCTTATACGCAGTATCCTTACGCGGGACATTTAGATAATCCTTATAATCCGACCTTTGATTTAAATTGGTTTGTCCCTAAGCAGTTATATTACGATTTTAGCTACGGTAATAAATTTACTCTTAATTATTCTAATAATAATATTTATAACATATATTGGAAAAAACATATAGAGGAAATAACCGACAAAAATAGCAAGATCTTAGAGTGCAATTTATCTCTAAGGCCCTACGATTACAACGAACTTAGCTTTAGGAAGAGTTATTATATAGACGGTAGCTATTGGAGACTGCTAAAAGTAACCGATTTTGACGCTATATCAGAGCAAACGACTAAATGTATGTTCTTAAAAGTAGAGCCTAAAGACGCATTCGTCCCCGAAGTTAAGCCAGTCAGAGGAGGTCAAGACGATTTCTCAGACGATACGCCTATACCTACGGGAGATATGCTAGTATTCCCTAATAATAATAGCGGAAAGTCTCTAGATAGATTACAATTCGGAGACAATATTAAGGGAGGTACTCGCTCTATCGTAGCTAGTAATAATGTAGAGCAAAGTATAGACAAAGCTAACGCTCTAGTAGTGGGAAGCGAAAACGCTAAAATATTTAGCGACAATGTGGCTATAATTAATAGTCCAAATATCCAAACTATAAGACCTAATGAGTCCTATATAAATGGCCTATTTGTAGAGAAGCTTAGAAGTATAGTGTTAAATTACGACGTATTAATTAATCTAGAGGAAGAGATACAGGTATTACCTCCCTTAGCGGATAACGAATTCTACGAGGTAACTAGAGGATACGTTAGGCTAGACGGAAACGCTACAACAGGCGGAAGTCATCAAGTAGATATAGTAGAAGATGACGCAACAGAGCATTTAATAGCTAAAGTACCAAGTGCATTCTTTAATACGGATAACAATACAGACTTATTAGAAATAGCTGCACATAATACAACCCCTATTCACTTCGGTAGTGGGCTTAAAATAACTACAAACAATAATATGACGTTTGACCCTGGAACGTCGCTTATAATTAACCTAGTATATAGAATAATAAAACTTTAAGATATGGCCGCAGATAAGAGAGTAGCTTTAGAATTAGCGATTAAATTACAGAGAGGAGATATAACTATAGAAGACCTCACAGAGCAGATAGAACAGGCTAAGAAGGAAATGGCCGAAATGGAAGACACGGGCTCAGACGCTTTTATGGCCCTTAGTCAAGTCGTAGAGACAAACGAGAAAGCTCTCGAGTCTATGAACGAACAAGTTAATAAGAGTAAAAAGGGCTTTGAAGATACGTCTAAGGCTCAAAAAGAAGCGGGGCAATCTAGTAATATATTTGCTAAAGGTATAAAAGCTATAGGGACAGGATTAAAAGCCTTGGGAATTGGTATAGTATTAGGGGCTATAAAGCTATTCTATGACGCTATTTCTAAGAATCAAAAAATAATGGACGCCCTTAGTACTGCCCTAGGTACTATAGGAATATTATTTGAGAAGGTTTTTAATGTAATTTTTAACGTAGTAGATACAGTAAATAAAGCTAGTAATGGATTTTCTGGCCTTACTGCGGTTATAAAAGGACTATTAACGTTATCGTTAACTCCTTTAAAACTAGTATTTAGCAGTATAGTACTAACTATTAAACAGGCTCAGTTAGCGTGGGAGCAGTCTTTCTTTGGTGGTAAAGACGAAGAAAAAATTAAGCAACTAACTAAAGACGTTAAAGACACACAAAAAGAAATACAGGAAACAGGGAAAGAAGCACTTAAAGCGGGTAAAAGTGTAGTAGAGAATTTTAGTGCGGCAGTCTCTGAAGTGGGCCAAGTAGTAGGCGGGGCAGTAAAAGGGATACAAGAAATTAACGTAAAGGGAGCATACGAACAGGCCGAAGCACAAACGCAGTTAAAAAATAGTGCGGAAGTGGCCGCAGCTCAGCAGCAACTATTACTAGAGGAGTACGACAGACAGGCCGAAAAGTTAAGACAGGTTAGAGACGAGGAGAGAAATTCTATAGACGATAGAATAAAAGCTAATAACGAGTTAGGCGATGTCCTAGATAAGCAAGAGGAAGCAATGCTAAAACTAGCTGACGCACAGATAGCAAGTGCCCAAGCTAATTTCGAAGCCAATAAAAGAACAGAAAACGAAGTAGCATTAATACAGGCTTTAGCTAACAAAAAGGCCATAGAGGCACAAATCGAGGGTTTTAGATCTGAGCAAAAAATTAATAATTTAGGCCTAGACAGAGAAAATGTAGAAATGATACAATCGCTTTCGGATAGTGAAGCTAAGCTATCTTTTGAGCGTAAGAGATACAACGCAGAGCAAATAGAAGACAAATTAGAGTCTTTAAAAGAGTTAAAGAAAATAGCACAGGAAGAGGCACACGACGAAATGTTAAGGCTCGAAAGAGTTGTCTTTAATGCTGAAATGGGAACACAGGCAGAAATAGACGCTTTAAAAGCACTTGACGAATTTAAAGAAGCTAGTAGACAGGCCAATATAGACGCAGATAAAGCAATAGCCGAGGAGGAGAAAAAACTCGCAGACGATAGGGCTAAGAGATTAGAAGAGAATAAAGAAGCCTTAAAACAACAGGCCACGGAACTATTAAACTCACTTGTAGACTTTAGTATAGCGTCCTCTAAAGCAGAAGAGGCTAGACTCCAAGATATGATTAATAACACGGAGGAAGGTACAGAGGCTAGAAAGAAAGCCGAGGCAGCATTAGAAAAGCAGAAAGAGAAGAGCTTTAAAATGGAGCAACAGGCCGCAATAGGTAGAACTCTTATTAGTACCGCACAGGGTGCTATGCAAGCTTATAACTCGCAGATAATACCTTTAGACCCGACTTCTATAGTTAGAGGGGCGTTAGCTGCGGCGTTAGTAACTTCTGCGGGACTTGCTCAAATAGCCACTATTAAAAAGCAGAAATTCTACGGAAGTGGAGGGGCGGGTATTTCACCACCGAGTCAACCAAGTTTAGGCGGAGGGGATGTCGGAACGCAGCCTAGAGGATTTACTACTCCGACCGTAGATACCGACGTACAGACTACAAAAGTTATAGTAACTGAGACCGATATTAGGAACGTTTCCAGGAATGTAGACGGGGTATATTCTAGGGCTACAGTAGTCCAATAAAAAAATATTTGTAAAAATACTTGATATTATCAATATTTTATTAGAGGCCATTTTTAAGCGTTTTAAGCAATTATCTCTATTCTAGAGTATGATTACACCTAAATTCTGAGATAATGTTTTCGTCTGATAATCAAGCAGTTACGAGAGTAAAAAAATGACACAAAATATTTTGTATTTTAATTTATTTTTTGTATAGATTTTTTATATAGTAGCTTGGACAAATAAAGGACTATAATATAAAAGACTATATACACTAAGTCGATAGTAAGTCGGACCTATTACGGACCTATTACGGACTGTACTGTAATTTCCTCTTTTTGCCACAATAGGTATATATAGGTAGATGGACTTACCATTTATAGAATTTAAATTAACAGACGAGGTAGAAGGCCTCCAAGCGATAGCTTTAGTAGATAGCCCCGCAATAGGGTTAAATTACCAAGCATTCGCCCCTCATAAATTCGAGGTAATAAACGAAGAGAAAAGAATAGTAATGGGGGCCGCTATGATTCCCGACCTACCTATCTATCGTAGAGATGAGAGAGGAGAATACTACGCTATCTTCAAAAAAGAGACAATTAAAGCACTCGTTCAAAAGCTATTTAAAGAGAATAAGCATAATAACTTTAACGAGCAGCATAATGCCTTTAAGATATTAGATGATGTTTTTATCTATCAATCCTTTATAACTGACGCCGAGCTTGGTATCTCAGCCCCCTCGGGTTTCGAGAATGTCGCAGACGGTACTTGGTTTATCGCTGCCAAAGTGGAGAATGACGAAGCTTGGGCCAAAGTTAAAGAGGAGGGTTTACTTAAAGGCTTTAGTGTAGAGGGAGTGTTTGATTTAGAGCCGTATAAATTTAAAAAGATGAATAAACTAAACTTAGAGAGCGTAATATCTACGCTAAAATCTGTGTTCGCAGACGCTGAGGTAGAAGAGACAGTAGAACAAAAGTTCGAAGAGGCTACTTTAGTTGACGGAACTATCGTTAAATGGGAAGGCGAATTAGCCGAAGGTGTGGCCCTAGTTGTGGTTATGCCCGAAGGAGAAGTAGCCGCTCCCGATGGAATCCACGAGTTAAGCGACGGTACAGTCGTAGAAACTGCTGGAGGCCTTGTAGTTAATATCGAAGCTATAGACGCTCAGAAAGAAGAGGAAAAAGAAGAGGAAATGTACGACAACGAATTTACTAGTGAAATGGTAAACGAACTTATCGAGAAGGCCGTAGCTAAATACGCTGAGGCTTTTACTGCTTCTTTAGACTTAATTAAATCTGAGAACGAAAGCCTTAAGGTAGAACTAGCGGAGATCAAATCTGCAAAAGAAGAGTTAAAAAATGAGTTTTCGTCCACACTCAACAAAGTAGGCGAGGAATTAGAAGAGATAGTTAAGAGCGAATCTGCTACCGCTTCTAAGCCACAGGAATTTAAAGCACTATCTAGAGCAGAAAGAGCCGCTCAGATGGGGGCAATTATAAGAGCAAATAAATAAAATAAAATAGAAAAATGAGTTTTGATGTATCAAGTTTGACAAACTATGTCAACGAACAATCGACAGACTTAATCTCAAGATTATATTTTGAGAAAACGTCAAGTGACTACTTCACACTTCAATCTGGGGTAAAAAAAACTGATGCTTTGCATCTATTAGCAGTAACTGCATTTCCACAAGACGGAAGCGGATGCTCTCCTAGTGCTTCGGGCGACGTAACTTTCTCTGACAGAAACCTAACAGTAGGACAAATTACTTACTTTAGTGGATTTTGTATGAAGGATTTAATCCCTAAGTATACTCAAATCTTGCTTAGAGCGGGTAACGGAGAGACTGAGGAAATGGCCTTCGAAGCTGAGGTAGCAGAATCTGTTATCTCTACTATTATGGAGCACAACGAGGTAGCAGATTGGCAAGGAGACACGGCTTCTGCTAATGTTTATATCAATCGTTATGACGGTTTAATTAAAATTATCGACGCTGCTACTACTGCGGTAGACGGTAATACTACTGCTGCTACTGCTATCACTTCGGGAGCTTCGGGTAACGTAGATACTTTAATTAGCGATATGGCTAACGCTAGACCCGCTAAAGTTAAGTCTGCTGCTAACCAAGTTCTATTCGTAGGACAGGATACTTTCGATAAGTATGTAGACACTTTAAACGCTAAGAATCTATATCACGTAAACGCTACTGACTGGGCAAACTATACGGTTTCTATTCCAGGAAAGAACGTAACTTTAGTAGGTGTTGTAGGATTAGACGGTACTAACAGAATGTTCTTAGGTACACAAGAAAATTTCTTCCTAGGTTTTGACCTTCAAAATGACGAGGAAGAGTTTGATATGTGGTATGATAAGAAAGACGATAAGGTATATTATAGAGTTAAATTTAAGAGAGGTTTACAAGTAGCATACCCTGACGAGATAGTTGAATTTACACTAGCATAATTAAAAAAAAAAATTATGAGTTGTAGTTTAACAAGCGGCTTTGCGGTCGGATGTAATGATTCAATCGGGGGAGTTAAAGCCTTCTATATTGAGAATATGCCTAGCGATATGGTAATAGCTACCAACGCAACAGGCGAAGCGACGTCGATTACCAATACGGCGGCAGATATGGCGTACTTTAAGTACGAATGTACTTCTGCTCAAGGTGCGGCTTCAACATTCAACGATAATCCAACCGTAAACGACCAAAACGGAACAAGCTTTTTTGACCAAACCGCGACGTACGTTCTTAATAAAATGGAACAAGCTAAGCGTAATGAGGTTAAAATGATAGCAAGAGCCAAAATGACTATTATTATCGAGGATAATAACGGGAAATATTGGTTAATGGGAGAGACGAACGGAGTTAGATTAACTTCGGGCGAGGCAGGTAGTGGAACTGCTCTAGGGGATAGAAACGGCTATAGCCTTTCATTCCAAGCTCAAGAATTTGAGCCTATGAGAGAAGTTACAGAGGGAGCCTTCCCACTAGCATAAGAGAAACTAACTCTAAATAGTAACGGGCCCACTTCTTAACGGGGTGGGCTTTTTTTAAAAATATCAAATGGACATAATTACTAAGGACGCTACCAATTATATTTACTGTAATATCTCAAACGAGGTAGAAAACACTTACTACACTATGTCTATAGAGGCCCCAGAGTACGAAGTTAATGTAACTTTAGAAGCTCCCGACGGGGTAAACGATAGGTATGTAGCTTTTGAATTAATAGAAGGGACGCAAGACCTTCCTAATGCTACAATAGAATTACCTAATAACGGAGATTATCCTTATAAAATAATTAACGCTACAAGCCTAGGCGGTACTGAGGGAATAGAAATCCACAGAGGAATTTTAAGGCTAAAACAACCTAAAGAAATTGTATATTCGTATACAGACGAACAGAACACTTACATATATGAATAAGTTTCCAATAGTTACAGAATTTGCGTCGGCTGAAGTGCCCCAATTTTTAGAAAAAAAGAACCAGAATTTAGTATACTTCGGGGCGGATAATTTATACCCCTTTGAATTAATAGATCTTTACAACGATTCGAGCACTCATAACGCTATAGTTAACGGGAAAGTGGGCTATATTGTAGGTAATGGCCTAGAAGGTGGGTGTATTGAGTCTATGAAATGGCTATCACAGGCCAACATAGACGAAGATTGGACGTCATTAACTAAAAGATTAACGCTAGATTACGAGTTATTTAACGGCTACGCTATAGAAGTTATAAGAACTAAGGTAGGAAATCAATATCATCATTTAGATTTTGCTAATATTAGATTGGGCCTAGACGGTAGTATAAAATACGCTGACGATTGGATAACTGAAAAGGGGACTAGAAACTCTAAACCTACTATTCAGTATCTAGATAGGTATAATCCTAGAGACTTAGAACAAAAAAGAGGCGTAATTTATCACGTCGACTACAGACCTAACCTAAAATATTATCCTTTACCTGTATACGTTGGCTCACTTGCTGAGATTAAGACAGACGTTCAAATAGGCGACTATTGGTTAAACGAAGTAAAGAACGGATTTGTAGGCGGTACATTAATACAACATAATAACGGAGTACCCGAGACAAAAGAAGAGGCCGAGAAGTTCGAAAAGGCCTTCCAGGAAAAGTTCGGTAAGGCTACAGGTACTAAAATAGTACACTTATTTAGCCCAACTAAGGAGAACGGAAGCGAAATTACTAACCTAAACGGCAACGACCTACACAATAGATATATAGAAATGTCTAACAGGGTTAAAGAATCTATCTTTATAGGCCACAGGGTTACTAATCCTATCTTATTCGGAGTGAAAGAAGAGGGCCAACTAGGGGCTAGGAATGAGCTTGATTTAGCGTATGAGATATTTACTAACACTTATATAGCAGAGAGACAAAATACGCTCCTTAGAACGATTAAAAAATTAGCTTTCTACGATATACAAAAAACGGATATAGATATAGTACCTCTTAAGCCTATAGATACTGTAGATTTAACTAGCGATATTATCCTAGCTAATATGTCTAGAGAGGAAATTAGAGGAATGATAGAGGAGCAGACGGGTATAGATTTAGTAGAGGAGTCTGTAGAAGTAGAGGAAGTTACTTCTAACCCTATAACTCCCGAGGCAGTAAATGAGCCTACAGTAGAGAAAATAGAAGAGGTAGACGAAGAGAAAGAGCAAAAAGAAGCCTCTTATAATGGTGCACAGATAGCTTCGGCCCTTGCAATCGTAGAACAAGTTAAAAATAACGTACTATCTCCTAGTCAAGGTAAGGCCTTTTTAATGGAGTTTCTAAGGCTTTCAGATTCTGCGGCTTCTAAATTACTCTCAGAGGGTTTTAGTATAGCAGAAAGATTCGAAAAAAAAGATAATAGCCTAGCTAAAATAGAGCAAGACGGTAAGCCTTTATTTGATACTAAAGAAGAGGCCGAAAGAGTAGCTAAAGAATTAGGGTGTAGCGGGTCTCACGAACATATTATAGATGGCGTTACTTGGTATATGCCCTGTAGTGAGCATTCAGACCTAACAGACGAATTATTAGAGGGGTTTAATGCTATAACTAAATTCGATACTTATAACGATTACCCAAAAGCGGCCAGGAGAAACGCACAGACGGCTCTAAATTGGGCAGAAAAAAACGGGTGGGGGTCTTGTGGGACGCCCGTAGGAAAAAAAAGAGCCTCGATGTTGTCTAACGGTGACAGTTTGAGCCGTGAAATTATCGCTAAAATGGCAGCCTTTGAGAGGCATAGACAAAACTCTAAGAAAAAACTAGGCGACGGGTGCGGCCGTTTAATGTGGTTAGCTTGGGGAGGCGACGAAGGTATCGCTTGGGCCCAAAGAAAACTAAAGCAAATAGACTCTGAGAAGATGTCGGCGTGTAGTTGTTTTGATAAAGACGAAGATATAAGCCACCTGTTCGATAATATCGGAGAATCTGAGGACAAATACGAGGTTATAGATAGCTTTGATATAGACTACGATAAAAATGGCAGCCCTATGGAGTTCGCTACTAAGGAGCAAGGTATAATACAAAGAGTCTTAAAAGTAGTATTAACAAATCCACTTATAAAGGCTACGGGTATATCTGAATTATTAGGCCTTAATTTCGACGAACTTTTAGGCTCTATTAATATCTTATCTACTTCGGACTTAATCGAAATAGAGGGTACTGATATAGGCCTAACAGATAAAGGAGAGCGAGTAGCTAAAGCTATAGACGTCCCAGAATTCGAGGTAAGGTATAAATACGAGTTAAGAACAGACGCCCCACCATTAAAAGAAGGCGGAAGATCAAGAGATTTCTGTAGAAAAATGGTAGCAAAAAAGAAGCTATATACTAAAAAAGAAATAGACGTTTTAAGAAACGATATGAAGTCTAGTCCTATAGCAGACGTTACAGACGTTTGGTTAGCTAGAGGTGGTTGGTATAGAAGGCCAAACACAGGCGTAAGTATACCTTACTGTCGCCACCAATGGAAACAAAAAATAGTTAGAAAGAAAAAATGATTTTAATAGTAAGTCCCGCATTTATTAAAGAGAATACCGTACTACACTACAACGTAGACGACGGATACCTAAAGCCTCTAATAGATAGTATTCAAAATACGTTTGTAAGGCCAATATTAGGGAGTGCACTTTTTGACGAAATACTAGCACAAATTAAAACTAATAGTGTAAGTACTTTAAACGAAACACTTATTAAGGAGTATTTAAGAGACTCTTTAAAATGGGAAGTATGCCACAAATATACCAGGATAGGGACTTATAAATTAAGAAATAAGGGAGCGGGTACGCATTCGGGAGATAATTTTAGCCCTTTAAGCGAGGGAGAATTAGTCGTAGCTAAAAATATATACAAAGATAACGCCGACTTTTATAGACGTAAATTAAAGCTCTATCTAAAACAAAACGAGAACGATTATCCACTATATAAAAATCCACCTAGCGGAGTAGACGTAGTATATCCCGAACAAGACACCCAATGGAGAAGCCAATTTATACTGTAAATAAAGAAGAGAAGCTAAAAAAATATGTCGAAAAGTTTAACGATAAAAAACATAAGGACGATAATGGAGGGGATAAAGGCAGAACATCCTCAAATAAACACTATTCTAAAAGGTAATATATACGACGTCGATTTAACTAAAGACGTTACAGGAAGTTATCTTATATATGAAGTAGTGAATATTAGTCCTAACGGCTTTAATGGGATAGATTATTCTCTAGATATATTTTTATGCGATAATGTTACAGAGATCAACACAGAGTCAAATGAGGTAAGCGTTCAAAACGAATGTTGCCTAATCGCTCTAGACATTATGTCAATATTTGAAAACTATAACAAGGCCACTTACGCCGACAAAGATTTAGCTTTAGTTTTGAATAAGACTTGGAGCATACAACCATTCACCGAAAGATTCGATAGTCTATATTCTGGAGCAGCGATTAGTATGTCGTTAAGCTCTGCATATGGCTACGCAAGATGTAAAATACCAATATAAAAAAAAATGACAATAACTGAACTACAATTATCAAGAAACGGACAGAAATATGTATCTGGAGATGTTACATTTGCTGCTTCCGACAAAGTAGCTTATCTCGTAGTTAACGAAAATGCTACATTCGCTAACCTAACTGACCAAAGCGATAACAACGTATTAACTGAAAGTGCCTTAACTGGTGCAACTCTTTCTGCTGGTATGATTATATCTGCTAAAAATGGCGGACTTATGAAAAGGGTTAACGTATCGACTGGAAGTGTTTTAGCTATATTTGGATAATGTATAGCTACGGATACCAATACGGAAAAAAAACTAAACGGATATCGGAAGGGCAACTGATATTTGATGGCTTTGTGGTACGTGTAGAAGCCGATGGCGGAGAAACAGAAAACAGAGAATGTGCTATTAACGATTTAAATGATTTAGTATGATAGATAAGGCAAGTTTAATACAGATACCAAGTGGGTATAAAAACGGAAAGCTATACTCGTTAAAACCTAACCCAACGTATGGGAGTGAGTTGGTTGTTAACGGAGATTTTACTACCGATTCAGATTGGACAAAAGGTAGTGGATGGAGTATTGTTAATGGCGAAGCAGTTCATACTGGTTCTGGAGATTATATAGAGCAAGGTTCGCTCGTACAAGGTAAAAATTATAGAGTTGTTATTGTTGTAACACAAGCAAGTGGAAGTGGTTTTCCTCAAATATATATGGGTGGTTTATCAACTGCTATGACTTCTCCGAACACTTACACTTTTGATATAACTGCACAAAGTGGCGATAAAATAAAGTTAAGAGCTGTTGGTGTATCTTGTAAAGTAGATAGTATATCTGTCAAAGAAATTTTAGTTGCTGACGGCGATTTCACTTTCTCTCGTTCATCAAGCGGAACGAGGGTAAATAGTGATGGGTTGATAGAGACTGCTCAAGTTTTAGGTAGTGAGTTGATTACTAACGGAGATTTTAGTAATGGGGGTGCAAATTGGAATTACACCTTAGGTGTATGGGATTTTAGTAGTGGTCTTGCGTCTTGTAATGGGACTCAATCTGGATTGTCGTATTTAAATCAATCTGGAGCAATAGTGTCTGGAAAATTATATAAAGTCACTTACGAGATTACATCTATTTCTGCTGGAGAAATTAGAGTATTTGTTGGAGATGTAAGCGGTTTGGCAAGAACAACTACTGGAGTTTTTACTGAATATATAACTGCTACAAGTACAAATTTTTGGTTGAGAGTGAATTCTACTTTTACTGGCTCAATCGACAACGTATCTGTCAAAGAAGTATTTCAAAACGATGTTCCTCGCTTGGATTATGATGGAAGTTGTGCGAGTTTATTACTTGAAGGACAGTCAACGAATTTAGTTACTTATAGTGAGGATTTGAGTCAATTAACATCAAAATCTAATATTACAATTACTGACAATCAAGTAATATCTCCAGATGGGACATTAAACGCTGCTTCTTTTATTGATAATTCTACAAGTGGAGCTCATAGAGCGTTTACAATTTATTCATCAAGTATTGCAAGTGGTCAATTAGTTTCTCATAGTATTTTTGCTAAAGCAAAAGAACATAAATGGTTTCAATTATCAACAGGAGGGAGTACAAATGACCAATGGGCAAATTTTGATTTAGAAAATGGTGTAATAGGTAATTCATCTTCTTCTGCTAATCCAATTATAGAAAACTATGGCAATGGATGGTATAGATGTATTTTATTTGCTACAACATCAGCAACTAATGCTTCTTTAGCTGGATTAATAACATTAACAAATAATTTAGACGCAACATTAAGAAGTCCATCTTATAGTGGTAGTAATGGGGGTGTTTATGTATTTGGATTACAAATAGAACAAGGTTCTTATAGCACATCCTACATCCCTTCAAATAGTGGCTCATCTACGACACGTTCAGCAGATGTCTGCAACAATGCTGGGACTGCTGCGACGTTTAATAGTACAGAGGGTGTGTTGTTTGCAGAAATAGCAGCGTTAAATGATTCAACATCGACTTCTGTTTATTCAATAAGTGATGGTACAAATGCAAATACTTTGTATGTTGGTTTTTCATCAACATCAAATA
>Ga0208667_1000325_pt1 | contig 21371 bp, 28 predicted proteins | sample 11BtaG_FD_184085 | JGI IMG/M metagenome (GOLD analysis project Ga0208667, IMG submission 184085) | Marine viral communities from the Subarctic Pacific Ocean - 11B_ETSP_OMZ_AT15265_CsCl metaG (SPAdes) (version 2) | ecosystem: Environmental > Aquatic > Marine > Oceanic | place: Pacific Ocean... | reverse complement strand
CCAGTAGTTGAATTTTGTAATTTAATTCTTGGCGTGGATGCATTGTAAACTGCAAAAACTGTATCTGAACCAAAACCATTAATTGTTGTAGTTCCAATACCTACGTTTCCAGAGCCATTTATGCGCATTTTTTCAGAACCTGAAGCAAGAAATTGATGTGTTAAAGCATCTGTTTTAGAGTTCATGTAAGCAGAAGCAGTTCTATCATAATGAGCAATACTATTAGTATCTGTAGTTATTTCGGGGTGTAATTCTATTCCAGCAGCCCCGCCATTAGAAACAACTAAATTTGCTAATGGGTTAGTCGTTCCAATTCCTACGTTTCCTCCACCCTCTTGAAAAACCAAATTAGTATTTGCTCCTGCAGTAGTTTGTGCATCTAAAATAACTCTATTGCCACCTGTATCAATAATTAATTGTTTTTCATTTTGACCCGAACCAGTAGCTTTAAATGTAGCTATAGTAGATGCTGCTGTTGAAACTGTTAAAGCCCCTGAACTATCAATACGCATACGCTCATTTGAAGGAACACTACCAACTGCTATATTGGATGCAGTATAAAACCTAATGCCTCCCAATGTACTAAGCAACATATCATTTGTACTTGCTCCTTCCATTCCTATAACAGCCGCTCTTGTACCTCCTCCATCTATAAAACTAATCTCTGTGTTAATTGCATTTGATGCTCGTTTAATTGATAATTTAGCATCAGGCGAAAGCGTTCCAATTCCTACATTTCCAGATGTTGTTATAGTCATTCTTCTACCTGTATTAGTAAAAAATGACAGAGCAGAGTTTGTGTCAGTACCTATTCTCGCCTCATCGCTTTGTAGTGCTTGTAAAAATAAAATATTGTCATTATTACCTGACCTTATTTTCATTGTTGTATGAGTAGAATCTTGTATTTCTAATTTGACTGCAGGCGATGTTACTCCAATTCCAACATCTCCACCATTAAAGTATGAATCACCGCCAGTAGATAAACTAATTTTTTCAACCTCAGATGCATCATACATACTAAGCGCTGAGCCATTACCACTTCGCCCAACATTAAACTTAAATCTTTGTTCACCATTATCAGCTCTAAACTTTACAGTTCTATCAATATCATTATCACCAGTAGCTGAGTTTGTTAGTACGTCTAATCTAGCTGTAGGAGAAGATGTTCCTATTCCTACGTTTCCAGAACTATGAATACGCATGGTGAACCACCACTTGTTGTCCAAAAAGCTAAATCAGTTGGATTATTACTTGAAGCAGTATTTATAGCTTGTATTCCAGCACCACCTTTAAATTCAGAATCTCCTCCTAAACTTGTGGATGTAGCGCCAAAAGATATACCTGTTTTTTTAGGATAAGAACCACCTGTTCCAGTATTTACATTTATTGAGACATCATCTGTTGCGTGATATAAACTTAATTTAGCATCAGTCGAAGTAGTTCCAATTCCAACATCTCCTGCAAAAGTTGAGGATGAACTATTAATTGTAAGTTGAGTAGTACCTGCTGTTTTTAATTGAATATTTGCACCTGAACCTCCACCTGTGTTACTATCTACATTTATGCCTAAAACATCTCCAACTGCATTAATGTTTGAAGCTATTGCATCAGTACCTAAAGTTAAATCGCCACCAGTAACACTTACATCACCTGCAAAAGTTGCGTTACCACCACTTTCAATATTTAGTAAATCTGAAGAACCTGTTACACTTCTTATTTTAAATTTATTAGAATCATTACCAGCAACAATTATTTCATATTCTTGATTAGTGTTTGATAACATAAATCCCGGAAAACCAGTTTCTGCGTTACCAGTTGTTTTAACTCTAGGGCTTAATTGACCTGTAAATACTCCATTTCCTGCAAAAGTTGCGTTTCCAGTTGTTGATATAGTTGCACTATTTAATTGACCACTAAAATAAGCATCTCTCCATTTGTTTGAAGTAGAGCCAATATCATTAACAGCATTAGCATCATTACCATTTGAATATGTACTTACAAAAGCAACACCATCTTGTTTAAATCCTCTACCACCATCTGATGTGAAAAAAGGTGCTTTTACATACCCTGCAAAAGTTGCGTTACCAGTTGTGTGGTCAAGTGTAACAGCGTCTACAACACCTTCTTGAGTAATAAAAAGCTTACCATTGGGTGCAGAACTAAATCTCCAATTTTTACCTGTTCCTGATGTTGTATTATTTATGTATAATAATGGTGATGTACCTGTAATTGTTACATTTCCTGCAAAAGTTGAGTTACCTGAAACATTTAAAGTACCATCAACATCAAGAGTATCGGTTGGTATGGCAAATGCATCTGTATTACCAATAATTACTTTTGGTTGATTTGTACCTGTATTATGTATAGCCATAGCATTTACATAATTTGCTCCAGAATTTACACTAAAAGTTAATGCACCTTTTTGTTCACTTGCATCTATTATCCTAGAAAAAACACCTGAATAACTTCTAACTCCACTATCAACGTCATTTCTTCCTCTAAACTCTACAACACCTAAAGTGTCATTGTCCGCAGGAGCTCCAGCATTTCTGTATAAAACTAAATCTGGTGCAGAAGCTGCTGAGGTGTCAGTTCCTTCTAATAAAATATTTTCCCCTGTTGATGAAGATATAGCTTTTATTGTAGGAGCATCTGTACTTGAAGAAGCTCCAACTGTTAATTGACTTGAAATTGTTACATCATCTGGTAAACCTATTGTTAATGTTTGACTACTTGCTGATGTTTCTATTTCATTTGTTGTACCTGCAATACTTAAAGTTTGACTATCTAAATCTACGCTTCCTGTTCCACTATCTCCACTAAAATCTAAGTCTTCAGCACTTATTTGATTATCTACATAAGTTTTAATGGCTTTTGCAGAAGCTAATGTATCATTTGAAGCAGAAACACTTGATAAATCAGTATCTAAAACACCACTTTTTAAATTATCAACTTCTAAATCACTAATAGTATTGTTATCTGCATCTATAGTTTTATTAGTTAATGTTTGTGTTCCTGTTAATGTAGCTACTGTTGAATCTATTGATATTTCACCACTAGATATTGATATTCCAGTTCCTTCACTAAAACTAGCTCTAGCTCTTGCTGTAGTAAAATATAAATTTGAACCCTCACTTAAGTCATCAGTATCTTTTGCTGCAAATGCCGTGTTAAATCTATCAGCAGTATAATATAAATTACTACCCTCTGCTAAATTACTTGTAGATTTACTGCTTAAATCAAGATTTGAACCTGTTTGTAAATCAACTCTTGCATCAGCTCTAGCATTTGTAAAATACAAATTACTTCCCTCTGTAAGGTCGCCTGTGTCTTTTGATGAAAAGTCAGTATTAAATCGAGTTGTAGTGTAATATAAGTTACTAGTACCTTCACTTAAATCATCTGTGTCTTTACTAGAAAATCTAGTATCAAATCTAGCAGTAGTGTAATATAAATTAGTTCCTTCTGCTAAATCACTTGTAGCATGATTAGATAATGAACTAACTGTTCCAGTCACATTACCTATAACATTACCTTCTAAAGCAGCAATTAAAGTAGCTTGAGCATATCCTGTTCCACTTGTATTTACTGTTGTAGTAGGTTCAACTTGTAAGTCTTTAAACAATCTATATTTACCTGTTAGAGCTTCTCTAAACAGTCCTGAGTATAATGTAGTACTAGAAGGAGTATATTTCCCATAAAACCCTATATCAACTGCATCTGAAGAGGTATTGTTGTTTGCTAGTACAATTAAAGGGTCTTTTACTGTTAATGTATCTGTTCCTACCGTTGTAGTGCTTCCTTCAACTACTAAGTTTCCAATTACTGTTAGATTGCTACCTATTTTAGCATCTCCATAAACGTGAAGATTTAATCCTGATTCAGGTGTTACTCCTATTCCTACTTGTGTAGTAGATACAAACATAGGCGAGTTATTACCAAAACCATCAGTTAATTGTTTAGCACCAACTGTTATATTTCCATTATCAGAAAACTTTACTAGCGACTGATAAGTATCTTTTATTTTATTTCCTGAAAGTGTAGCCATTATCTTTCTTTTTTAAATAAGTTAGTAGTTTTTTGACATTAACCTCTTTAGGTTTGTAATTCTTTTTTATAATACCCATCCGTGAAATCCTGTGTCTTTATCTGGGTAAATATCTTGATTTGAATTACTATAATACTCATCAAATTTAGATGGTGCATTATAAGTCATATAATCTATAAATCTTTGAGCATAATACTCAGCAAAATCTCTCTCTTTTTGAATTAAGAAATCTATTTCCTCTTTATTTGCTATCTGACTATTTTCAGAATTGTGTTTATATACACCGCCATTTGATATAGAATAAGCTGCAAAAGGTAAATATTCTACCATAGCAAAATGTATAAGCATTGGTTGTATGTAATCGTTAACCAAAGCTAGATAATCTCCACTTAAATTTCCTGCTATTATATCAGCACTTATTTTATCGTATAAATCTGTGCCTAAATAATTTTGTACATGAATTTCTTGTGCCAAACTAATAAACTGTATAAATTTATCTGTATCTACATTTGAACTTAATGCAGTGTTTTTAACTAAATCTGACCTTTTTATAAATAGTGCTGTTGCCATTATTCTTCTATATTTATTTGTTCTTCTATTTCTTCACTATCTTCCTTTTTTATTCCCGTTTCTTTTTCTATCTCTGCATCTGTAATAGCATTTGTTAAATCAGTAAATTCTAAAGGTTGTAGTGTTTTAAAGTATATGTCTAATTCAATTTTATTGTACATCAATACTTTTTCTAGTTCATCTAGTATAGTAACTTGCATTGGTCTAATAACTGTATTATCCATAAGCAAAGATGCTGTTTGTAATTCTTCAGCATTATTACCTAAACCAGTATTATCTTTTATACCTACAAGCATAGGCGATACAATTCTGTGTGATACCATTACCTTTCTCATAGATTCATCACTAAGAAATTTATATTGCTCATGTGCATCACTTAATATAACTGGCTCAATACTTGCAGACAATTCTTTACTGTCATTAAATGCCAGTATAAATCTACCAGCATTAGAAGACCCGCTAAACTTTTCTTGTATGTTTTGCTCAATCAAACTTCTTTGTTCTTCTGTAGGAACACCATTGTTAAAGTTTATAAGCATACTTGGCGCAAGACCATTTTGTATATTATTTATATGATAATTAGCTATCTCTTCTTCTAACTCTGCATATTGTAATCCTCCTTGATAATCTACTGGAGAATAGTAATAAAATCCAGCTCTATAAGGTTTGATATATAGTATTTCTAATCCTGAGTTACTTGTACCAAATGCAGGTATTCTTTTAGGACTTAGCTTAGATGTAATCTCTGACCAATCTTTAGCATAGTAATAACCTTGTATTTCACCCTTGTTATTTGCCTTCTCTGCCCTTAACGTCTCTACAGGTATATGTTCTACTTGTACAATCTTTTTTCTGTCCTTAGAATAGATTATTTGAATTGCAGCTTGACCCATCATTTTGTAATCGTAGCATACTTTCTTCATACAAGGCTTTGTGAATAGCTCTTTCATCTCTATATAGTCAGCTTCTTTTTCTTTACTGTCAACCGCATCAATTCCTTTTCCATATATCATTTCGGCAATACCATTAATAGCAGCATTGTTAGTAGGGCTTCCATTATATCTGTCTATTAAATAACTAAAATAATTATTGTCATCTCCATACTCTACCCAATCTCTATTATATTGTTCTTTGATTTCAGGTCTTGTGTAAGAAGACATGTTGACTATATGTATCTTTCCTTTTTCTGCTTTTGGCAACGGTTTACTATTATATCTTTTTTTTGCCATTTTATTTACTTTTCTCATATTATTACAAAATCGTTATCGTATGTGTTTTCTGTAGTGTATTCTCCAGAATGTACATCAAAGGTATTAAAATTAGTTTGGTCTGTACAAAAAATAGAGCCTCTATATATAATTACAGCACCATTTTTAATTGCAAATGAATAAAACCTACCTTCTACTAATGAAAAACTACCTGTAACAGTCATATACCCATTTGAATTAGCTACAGAAACACTAACAGCACTTGTGGTTCTTTTAGACTTATCGGTTAATTGAAATGTAACCGAGCTTGGTGTACTTCTAGGAATTACCTTAAAAGTTTGAGCATTTGTTGATGTTGTTAATACTACCATATTATAAGTAACAAATAATTGCTAATTTGTTTTCATAAAAAAAGGGATACCGAAGCATCCCTTAATTTAACCTAATTAAATTTAGTTATTATGAATTAGTACCTACTGTTGGTGTAGCAAATCCTGCATCTGATAATGCAGTAGCAACTGTACCGTCAGTAGCAACATCAAGAAAGTTAGCAGGTACTTTCTCCATACCAGTTAGTGTAAGTGTATATCCACTTAAATCTCCCATCGCAGCTCCAGTTACTATTGTTCCACCAGAAACATCAGCACCGTTTTCTAATCCCATAAGAAATAAGTTTTTATTATAATCTTCCACAACAACATGAGGTCGACCATAAGCCATAAGCTTAAGTTCTTTGTTGTCTTCTTTAGTTAATTTGTGTAGTGTTAAATTTAATGTTTGTTCAAAGAATGTAGTGCCGTTTTCTCTTGATGAGGTTATATTTTGCTCAAAAGATGAGTTTCCTTTAACCTCGTACTTAAAACTAGCAACGTTGCTTCCTACACTAGCTACAATATCTGTACTAGAAGTATATGTTATAGCACTAAAGTCTCCAAAATCTACAAAATAAACATTTTTAATCCCACCAACAACATCTTTACAAGGTTCTTTTCTACCTAATGATAATTCGCAAGCCATAGTTTTTATTTTTTATTATAAAAAAAAGGGTAAGCAGATATTTACCTACCTACCCTAATTTTTGGTTAATTTAATTTATTAAGAATAAAGAACTATATCAGAACCTATTCCATACTGTACTCCAGCAGTAAATCTCATTACGATTCTTACGTTTTGAGAACCATCTAGGTCAGCCATATCAATAACCTTTACTTCGTTGTGGTCAGATAATAAACCAGTTCCAAAGAATAAGTTAGATTTTTCAGCAGCTACCGCATGATTGTCAGGCAATCCATTAGCAACAAATAATTTTACACCATCAAAAGATAGTGCTCCATTTTGCCACCACATAGTACCTTGATTAGATACACCGTTTGCTCCAATGCTAGATACGTTTTCATTTCCAGCAGCATTTTCTAAGATTCCAAATCCTCCTAAAGCTCTTACATAAGCTCTAGCAATATTTTGAGATACATAAACAAATAAATCTTCTTTACCATATAAAGCAGAAGGAATAGCGTCAACTATTTTACCTAATTCCGCAATTACGTTAGAAGAAGTTACAGTTGCTTTTGCAACGTCAACAACTGTACTGTCAGCAAGCATTAAGGTTTTAAAACCATCAAATTGTCCAGTAGTGTCTTCATCACCTGCCCAGATGTTGTTTTCTGTTTTTTCTGCAACTAATCCTGCAACGTGCCCAATTAAGTAATCAGAAAATTTTGGAGGTAAGTTGTCAAACGCAGAGTAACCCATTTGTACAGCTTCCCAGTCACTTCTAAAATCTTTCTTACAAAGCTCAAGGTTTACTTGAAATTCTTTTGGTTGAAGTATTCTTTGACTCAGTGTAATAGCAGCAGAACTAGTGAAATCACAAGTTGCGTCTTTAATTACGTTAGCATCAGTAGCAATTTTTTTAATCACTTCTTTAAACTTTACGTTTGGTTTTATTTCAATACCACCTTTGTCAAGTGTTACACCTGATAATAAAGCAGCAGAAATATACTCCCCTGCAAATTCACCTGCATAAGAAGTAGTAATTGATGTAGTAGTAGCCATTTTTTAATTAATTTTAGTTTTTAGTTTATTTTAAATTTGCAATTCTGTTCATTACTCTATCTCTAGTGCTCATTACTTTGTTTCGACCAAAAGATTTAAAGTTTTGTTTTGTTTCCCCTTCAGGGTTGTGTGATATTGGTTCTGAAGCTGGTTCAGCAGATAACTTCTCTATTTCTTTTTCCATAGATAGTTTTTCTTCATTGTAACCCAATTTCATTTCCTCAATCATTTTCTTTAATTCAGAGATTTTAGAATCAAATTCGTCTCTTCCAACGTATTTTGTTTCGTCCATCTCAATTTCTTCAGAGGCTTCCTCCATTACTGGAACTTCCTCTTGTAACTCTTCAGAAACAACTTCTTCAGAAGACAACTCCTCTTTTACTTCTTCTTCTTGACAAGCAAGTTCAGTAAGTTCTTGAGATAGTTTTTCTTCTTCTTTAACTTCTTCCGAAAGATTTACTTCTTGATTTACCTCAACTTCTTTTACTTCATCTTTTTTAACTAATGATAGTTTTTCCATGATGTCGTTCAAAATTGATGTAGCTTTAGTGTTTTCCATAAATTTCGATTTATAAATTAATTTATCTTACTTAAATAACTGTATGTAAAAAGGTTGTTAGATTTTTATACCTTACCTACGCCTTGACTTCTTAGAGTACCGTCACAACACTTTCTTGAGTATGTTCCGTCTTTACATAGGCAACCTCTTTTTTTACCTTTAGGTACTGCGTTTCCTACAGTTTCATTTGTTTTTTTCATTTCTTACTGCTTTTAGGATGTTTAGTTGGTAGCAAATCGTAATCAGTTGTGTACTTAGCATTTTCTGGTCTTCCGTTTCTTACTAGGTACATAAAGGCATTTACTCTAGCGTGTGCCCACTGTGAAGGTGATTTTACGTTTGGTGAATGACTTGTATTGTATGCTCCAAGACCTCTTTGAAATACTGAGGCTAGCATACCAACAGTTATACCATAACCTAATTTTTCTTTATATCTTTCATTAAAATCATCTGCTTTTTTCTTTAAAGAAGCTCTATCTTTTTCTGACACCTTAGCACCTCTTTTTCCAGAAGCATCTCCTTTTGCAGTTCCTTTACCTTTAGGGTTTTTGTTAGGCGTATCAGATTTAGGTGCTTTAGGGCTTTTTCTTATTGCTCCATCTTTTCCTACTTCTGCTAGTTTATGTTGTTCACAAGGCATATACCAAGTCTTACCTTCAAGCTCGTGTTCGTGTATTCCTTTACAATCTAAATCTTCAGCCATTTTTTCAGCCATTTCTCTAGTTGAATATCCTAATCTATCATTTATAATTGCATGGTCTTTATCTACAACCATAGATGCCATTTTTAATTCACCAAGTTCTCTTAGTTTGCCTCTTGACCAATTTAATCCTGCTTTGCCTCCCCATAATAAATAAGATATAGTTCCACAAGCTTTACTGTCTCCAGCATCATAATAAGTTTCTGCTCTTGATAAATAAGAATACATTCTCTTAATTGTTGACACACTCAATTTTTCACCTCTTGACAACTGTTGTGCTCTTATTTTTCCTACGCTTGTGGCACATTTATTATTTACTTTTTTGTTTAGTTCAATACCTCTTTTGGCATTATTTCTAACGCCACTTCCATAATCACTATAAGTTTTAAATTCATACTTATTATCTAGTATTGAATTAGCAATCTCTAATAATATTTCTGTAGCTTCTTCTTCATTATGTATTTCTTCTATTCTACTCATGGCAATTTTATCAGTAAAATAACCTTCTATAGAAAAACCTTTAACCAATCCTGTCTTTATATAGTCGTTCCAAACCTTATCATTATTAACCTTCATAGATACCATCCAAGTACCAATAGGCAAATCCATACCGTACTTTCTTGACTTATCATGTACGTCATCTTCTATAATCCAAGATTCAACTACAGATAAACCATGCAATTCAGCCTGATGTTCTAATGTAGATTTATTTTGATTACCTCTCATTAAGAATAATTGTGAAGCTTGTCTTACTGTATCTTCACTAAAGAATATATAATACTCATCTTCACCATTTTTTCTATATATATTTTTGTTAGGAACTAAAGCCGCACCCATTAATATTTTCTTTTCTTTATTAACTTCAGCAAGTTTTATTTCGTGTTGTTTAGATAAAGCAATGAAGTTTTCTTCTATTGCAGGCTCATCAACTATAGATATAGCCTCTATGCCTGATAATAATTGTTCTTCGTCTATAAGTAATTCTACTATTTTCATATTGAATTTATTTTAATAATTAACCGACTGATGCCGTGTTTGTAATATTTCTTTCTAATTCTTGAGCTGATGTTATTTCTTTACTAACAACAAATGCTTTTAAAGGTTGACCTGTTACACCTGCTAATGTAGTTGCTAATTGACTTACTCCTCCAGCACCTACTACATTAAAGTCAGGAGCTTGAACTGTTCCTGTTCCTGCTGCTGCACCTGAAACACCAGATACTTCTTTCATAGCAGGAGTTTTTACAGCTAATATTGATTTTACTTGTGCTAAACCAGAAAGTATAGCAACACCTCTTGCTACTTCTGCTCTTAACGGAGAACTTGGTGTTGGCACGGGTAAAAATTGAGATTCATAAGCTCTTTGTGCCGCAGAATAAGTTGACATTGTTGTTGATGCTATAGCTAAAGCTTTTCCTACCCCAGTATTTCTACCAGCAAGTTCAGAAGCGAGATTCAAACCTTGACCATACATATCTAAAAGGTCTAGTTTTCCTTCTGCTTCTAATCTAGCTATTTTCATTCTTTGTTTAAATGCCTTTTCATCTCTCTTATTTCTTTCTTGATTTGCTCTGTTTGTAATTTCTAGCTCTTTTAAGTTAGTGTCAGCTATAATTCCTAAAGTTTCTTCAGCCCATAATTGTAAAGCTGTTTTTCCTTCAGCTAATTGTTCTGGGTCTGTTATGATGTCTCTAGCTGATTTTAATTGATTTACGGTTTCCAAAGCATCAGCAGCAAAACCAGTTGTAGATAATGACTTGAATTGATTGGTTAAATAATCAATATCAACCTGTATTTCATCTATCAACTTCTTTCTATTCTCTTTAGCTTTTTCCATTATTTCTAAGGTTGCCCCAGCTGTCGCTACTCCCCCATTTTTTATTGCAATAAATAATGCCTCATACCACGCCACATTGTCTTGTGTACTAGACATTTCAGCATCTAACATTTCTACATATTTAGCCTGTATTTTTGTCATTAAAGCATTTGCCATAGCTTTTTCCCTTAAAACAGGAATATATTCTTCTATTGCCTTTTTAGATTCTTTTGTTAATCTTCCCTCATCGTCTAACTTTAAATTTAAGTTTTTATGACTTCTATTTAATTCATCAACAGCCTGTCTTCTTTCAACAGTAGATTCTGTTGCTGAGTCTAATATTTCAACTAAAGTTTGTAATTTTCCTATTTGTTCACCCGATTGTTTACTAGCTTGCTTTGTAATGTCAGCTAGGTCTTTCATTCTTTGTGTCACACCAGTCAACATTTCCCATAACTTTGGTCCAAATGAAATTAAAAGCTGAACACCAATTAAAACTCCACCAATACCCCATAGTGATTTAGCAAGTTGCTTAAGAGAGTTTACAACACCTTTGTTTGTTTCTGCAAAACTTGCAAATAAAGTTACTACTTGAGACAAGTTATTTGCTATAGCTGTAAAACCATAAGATGCGTCTGATGCTAAACGACCTGTTTCTAAAAGTATAGCATTATTTAATCCTGATTGTGCTCTACCTTTTTGAGTTGCTTTAGTTACTTTTGCTTGTGAATTAGCAACACCATCAAGAGCTTTTTTTACGTCATTAATTTGTTGAGGAGAAGCTCCTGAAGAAACCTGAACATCTATAAGTATTTTTTTACTTGGCATATCTCAATCTTTTAAGTTGTTCTTTCATTTGTTTAAAGTCTTTTACAGCCAAACATTTTCCTTTTGCAATTTCCACATTTTTTCCTGCTCCATACCAATTAGAAGCGTTTAATAAGTCAAGTATATTTTTTATCATAGTTATAATTTGTTTAGTAATTCTAATTGACTTACTTCAGTTTTAAAGTTTGTGCTTATAGAATTAATCGTAAATGTTCTATCTTGTATCACAAGCTCATCATTTAGTCTATAATTAACTAATATATCTGTTGGCAAGTATCCCTTTAACTTATATATTCTTTTCTTTTCTTCAAAGATTCCGTTTATATAATTAGCATAAAACTTTTTAAACAAAGAGTTAGTTCCTCCATTATAATTGGTTAAATTCCATTCATCTATTTCATTATCAAAATTAATTGTGAAAGAAGCCGCAGTTGACGTTGTTCCGTCTTCATTTGTATTAGAAGGTCTATAATATTGTGTTATTTCTACAGGAGTGCCATCTGAAATCCATTTAATTCCTGTTCCAGAAGATAATCCAGTTTTTTGTATAGCATAAAAAACTAAAGGTTTAGTTAATACTGGTGAATAATTACCAGTGTTTGGAGTTACGTCTGTTTTAGATTTAAAGTCTCCATCTGCTGAATAACCACAAAGAATGTCTGTTATGTATGGTGAAGGAGATGTAATTGCCGAATAAGGGCTTGTTCCTGTTTGATTAGTGTCGATTATTCTTTCAAACTTCATGTGCTCAAAAGGTACTTTAACTTCATATTTAGTCCCTCTATCAACAAACGTAGGTCTTACTTCTTCGTTGCCAAATATCTCATTAAATTGTTCTTGATGATTTATAGATAATAAAGTAGAGGGTTCTTCATACTCAAAATTAATTTGATTAAATTCAAAAGCTCTGTCTATAGTCAATTCTTTTGTGTCTATATGTTTTGTTATATCATAACTACCTTCAGATGGGTTATTTGCTGCATCTAAATAAAAGTTGTCTAAAGTATCTACATATATTTTACCAAAGTCTGCATCAGCCACATCATCAATGTAGTATGCTGTTAAATTAAACATCTTAAATAACCCTGTAAGAAAATCAATAGTTTTAATTTTAGGCACATTGTCTGTTATTATGATTTCACCTGTTGTAGATATACTTGCTCCAGTTCCTCCTATGTTAAATACAGCAGTGTTTGTGCCTGTAGGAGTTTGTGTTATTGGATTAAGTATATACTCTGTCATGTTTAATGTAGGAGTAAAAGACAAGGTTTCGTTAGATTCAACAATCCATTTGATTTGATAATTGACTAATTCAAATGTTGATATTAATTGAACAGTAAAATCTCTTGAAGCTCCTGCACCTAAAGCTAATTGTCCTAGTGTATTTCCAGTAACATAATCTATAGCTTTTACACTATAAGGTTTAGTTTGGTCTGAGCCTGTTGTAGTTATTGTTAACTGTGCATCATAACGTCTTGTATGTCCTGAAGTTGATACAGTCCAAGTATCTCCAGTTATATTAAAACCTAAGTCACCAGAAGAATACCCCCAAGAACCACATATACGACTTAATGTCTCTTCTTGGTTTTCGTCTCCTCCTATTGCTCCTTTATTTCTACTTAACCAAAGGAATAGATTACTAAATTCAGTTGAGCTAAAGAAATCTCTAGTGAACACAACATTAGAAGAATATCCGTTAGCCGTAGTATATTTGTCTTCTATAGCTTCTATTATAGTTAAGCATTTAATAGCAGGTTTTAAATCATCAAAATCTAAACCAATACCGTTCTGTGATGTATTGTAATATAAATTACCACTATAATTAGGGCTAGATTGAGCCGAATCATAATAAAATCTTTTTGTGTGTGATATTAAAGGATATATTATTTTACCAGAAGATAATCCTGTTTGTAATCCATTCTTAACATTGGAACTTGTATAATCATGTGTATAATCATCTAGTTGACCAAGAGTACTTAATTCATCATCTCCAAGCAAATCTTTTAAGTTTATGGTATTGCCATAAAAAATAACTTCATAGGAAAAAGGTTTATTGTCCTTCATCTTAACATTATTAAGAGAAATCTTGCCTCTTCTAAACGGAGAAAAGTCTAATTCCATTATAGCATCTTTTCTGCTTCTTGCATCAAAACCATTATCAATGTTATAATTATACCAGTGTTGAAATAGTTTATTGTTGGTTTTAGAGGCAGGTAATGTAAATGTTTGACTAAAATCAGTAAATACTTTTTGTATATCTCTTACATCTTGTATTTTAGATGTTAATGAAATAGTTTCATCATTAAACATATCTACTCTTTTAAATACTCCGTCATTATTTTTTATGTATAATACTATTTTTTGCATTATAGAATGTTGTTTATTTTATCGTAAGCGTAATCAAAAGACAAAGTGTAGCTTATAAGTTTATCATTAACTGACTTTTTGAATTGAAGACTATTAGATTTAAGATTAATTGGCAATACTTTTGTAATATCATCTACCCAAACTTGTTCTGCTAACATTTTTTGTCTTATTACTTCGTTATATGCTTCTGGGTAATAACCACTATTTACTGTTAGTGATTCTTTACCGTTTGCCATAAACTTCTTCTCTTGATGTTTTGATAATGCGTAAGATGGCGTAGAACCTGAGTTTTCTAAATCTAATATATTATTCTTAAACTTTTCACTTTTTATGTTAATATCTGTAAATGATTTCTTGAAATACCATATATTTTGTAGAGCACCAAATTTATTATAAAATATAATATTTAGTGGACTGAATTTACATTCTTCTACTTTTCTTAATGTTACAACTTTATCGGTGTATCCAGATACAGATGTATCAAATGTTACTGTATCACCATCAGCAAGTAATTGTGTATCTTCAATTATTACATATTGTATTTTTTGATTTGTATTACCATTGTCTGCAATTTGTATTGGTGTTGAACCTGAACCCCATGTACTATCATTAGCCTCCCAAAAATCATCTGCTGCTTCCCAATTTATATTTGAACCTTGTGAACTTGTTAATGTTACAAGCGGCAAAGATTCTGCAAATATTGGTATCTTAACATCTTGCCCATTAAAATAATATACTTCAGATGTATTAGATTGTAAAATCATTGGCGTTGTGGTTGTTCTTGGGTTTGCTCCATCTTCAAAGTAACCGTATCCATCTATGCCTAAGAAAGTAGATGTATTTATGTCTTTAGAATTAACTTGTACAATATTTCCTGCTGAATTCAAAATAGTAATATCTGCATCAATCCATATAGTATCTGTTGCATAATTATTATATTCTGTTTCCATATAGTCTCTTGCAAGCTCGCTTAATTCAAATACAACATAAGGTTTAGCAAATAATATGTAATTTTCACCTGAAGCCATAATGTCTGAGCTTATAGATAAAGTTGTGTCGCTATCAATAGCAGTAACACTTGCTGTTGTTGAATCTGTTGTGTTCTTTATAAAACCACCTACTTGAGCTGTAGTGTTAAAGTTTTGTGTACTATCAACTAATTTATTAGCAGTAGTAGAAGTAGTTGTTCCTCTATCTAGTTCATCTAATAATTGTTCTTTGGTTAAAGTGTATCTTTTATAAGATGCGTTTCTTTGTGCATATGTTCCAGTCCAAATATACAGTTCTAATTTAACAGAGCTCAAGTCTGCATTAGATACTTTGAAGTAGAATGGACTTCTTGTGTTTATTACTGTTGACATTATTGTTTTAATTTAAATGTTTCCCCTTGTTTGATATATCCTATAGATTGCATAAAACTATCTAAATCTAAATTTATATCTTCAGTTATTATGTTTTCTATACCTTTAAGTTTATTAAACTGTTCATTAACTAAGTTAGTTAGAAAGTTAGTTGGTTTTATTCCTTCTCTTTTTATTTTTTGTGCTATCTGATTTGCTATTCTATTTTTTGTTTTACTGGTAACATTTGATAATTTTTGTTGATTTAAACCTTCTAATGTTACAGGTTTTCTATTAATCCAATTAACTATGTCATTTGCTGAAATGCTTGTTCCTGATTTAGTTCCTTCATCAACCTTTTCGCCATAAGAATTTCCTTTTATTATTGCGTTAAATTTATTTTTTTGACTTTTAGTTTCTACAATTAAACTTTGTGATAAACTCCTACTTGCGTTTAAAGGTTCGTTTATTACTCTACCTGAACTATAACTTCTTTTTCTAGGGTCTTTTAGTTCTTGTATTGATAATCTTTTTAGATTATTGACAAAACTTATTAGATATGATTCTGTATTTTTTAACTTAAAACTCATTAGCAAGGAGATTGACCATTAGCATTAATATCTGATATTTGATTGTTTGCCACTGTGATTGATATATCTAAACTCCAACCAGCAAGTAAATTCTCAAACCTATCTTCAAACATATTAGCAGTATAATCTGTATCTATTTGATATAAATCAGAAAACAATTCTCCTCTTCTAAGTGCCGATTGTAAACCATTAACTACAGCAAACTGAGTGTTAAGCACATCTTGTTTATTATTAATATCGTGAAAGTAGTTATTTAAATCTTTCTTATCTTCTTTGGTTTCATTTACTATATCCATACAAATAACCTGTAGGTTAAATTGAACTACATGGTCTTGAAATGTACATCCGTTTACAATAATGTGTGATAATGGAAATATAGTTTGTTTATTTAGGTCAACTTCAAATATGTCTCCAAATGTAACTGAATTAACATTAGTGTTGCCTTGAAGGTATGTTTTAAGTTTATCTAATATGTCGTAAAAACTTGTCATTGTTTATATGCTTTTTTTAATTCTTGTTGTTCTATGTCTACTTTTTCTTTTTCAAATGCTAAATAATTTAAACACTGATAGAGTGGAAGCTCGGTAACTGAATCGAAGTTTCTGACATCTCCTTTAGCGAGTGCATAAATTGATTGATACCAACCCCATTTTTGTGCAAATGAGTCTCTAGCTGTTGCATATCCTCTTTCTTCAGATTTTGCTCCAAATATTTCGGTATAGCTCCCAGCAACTCCTTCCCTAAACTGTAAAAAAAAACCATTGAACTAATTACTACATCTAAAGGCATCTCTTTCATTAATTCTTGTATCTCTTCATTTACCTTGTAAGATGCAACTGTGTATTTATTTTCTGCCTTAAAATTAACTGGTCTGTATAATACAGCCATAGCTTTGTGCATTTTTTGCCAATCAGTAATATTAGTTTCTATGTCTACATATTCACCAAGAGTTATGTCGTCAAGCTTTGGTATGAATCCCATATCTACATCTAACAAATCAAATCTTTGTATTAATTTAGGTTTCTCTTCAAATGCCTTATTTAATATTTCTAATACTTTTTGATATTCTGATAAAGGTATTCTACTGACGTCTCTTAGCGAAACATTACAGAATATTTCTACGAGTTTCATGTTTAAGAAATCGTTTATCTTGTCTTCATCTTCGGCATCTTCTGTTTTGTTCTGCTCTATGACTTTCATATATTTTTGGTATTGCCAAAGTTTAATGTCAGATAGAGTTGTTGGTACTTCTAGTTCAATTTGTTTTAGTGCCATATTATAATTAATAATTTTATTTGATTTTGTACTTTACTATATTCCAACTGAATATATGTCAGTTATATATGTATTATATATGTATATGTTACATACTATGTATTACACTATGTAATACACTGTGTAATATATTACACTATGCAATATAATACATTATGTAATATAATACACTATGTATATATATATAATATATATAATCTGACTATTTGTCGGTTGGGTTATGTTTGTAATAGTAGAATGTATATAGTTCAACTATTTTATCACTCCATTCATTTAGTTTATATGCCTCAGGTGAACGTATTATTTTACCATTGTCATTTACCTCAACATAATATTCACGTTGTGTCTTTGGCACAGCATATATCTTAATGTTGTTGTCTATGCAATAAGATATTGCTTTTAAATAGTTTCTGTCATATCGAACAAGTTTCTTTCTACCCATTAGATTCATAAAGGTATTGAATTCACAAAGGATATACAAGTGTCAGATGGAAAGTATAGTTTGTAGAGAGAGTGGGGTAATATACTCAGCACGTTTGCAAACAGGGAGAGTACCCCTTTTCTACAACCTACATAAAACTAAATATTAAATTAGAGACGTTTTAAAGGCTTATTAAATTAAAATGAGGGGTACATACCAGAAAGGGTGTGAAACTAGCTAAAAAGGTGTTTAAATTGCTTAATATGGCTATGTTTATAGCTGATTAAGAAAAGAATTATAGTTATTGACTATTTAATTAATCATAACTAACTAATTGTTAGGAATCTAACAAAATGTGTGATATAAAAAAACCCCTAATTAAAGGGGTATAATATTAATAAAAGACGGTAAAAGATTAATATAATTTAATTACAATTAATGCAAAAGTCATTATCTTTTTCTTTATTATAATATACTTTGTTTACGAACTCATGACAATATGAGCAAATATATTTATTTAAATTTCTTTGTTCTCTTCTTTTATTTGCATGGTGCAAAATGTTTGCTTCAAGTCGGTGCATAATATTAGTTTAAATTAGTTAATATTATTTGTTTGTCTTGTATAGCTTTTAAAGTATCCTTTTTGCTTTGGTATCTTGTAAACTTGTGAAGATATTTTAAAGTCGTTCGGCTATAATCCCAATAATTTTTGTCTAGTTTTAACTTGCCTTCATTTGGTTTAAACGCAATTAATGTATCGTAACTCTGAAAATATACACCCTTTTTAGTATATATTTTAAATTGATTTGCAACGGGGTTGCCTGTTCTTGGTGATGTCATTTGGTTTACTTGTATTGTTTTCATTTGTTTATTTATTTAAGTTATTATTATAATCTGTTTCTATTTGTTTTAATTCCCTTTTTAGTGAATTTCTTTTTATGCTATGCCTATAAATGATATTATTATCTTTACAATAAGTATATAAACCTTGAAACCAATTACCACTTATTTTATTAAATTGTGTTAGTATTGCTTTGGCTTCACATTCATAAGAAGAGCCGTAACCATACTGAAACGGCATTAAAAAAGTTTCTTCGTTATTCATTCCGTAATTTAGGGTAATTGTGCCACAAAAATAGGAATTACCGTTAATTTTGTCAAACCATTCTTTGGCGTTGACATCTATTGTCTTTGTTTTCATTGTTTTATATTTCTAGGGTTAATAATAAGGTTAAAATAAAAGCGCAGGAATAAACAAACACTTTTATAAATAAGTCGCTTAAAATGATTTTTGCGAATAGGTTTTTAATTCTTGTTTTCATAGTTATTAATATTATTATCATATTCTTTTAATAGTTGCCAAATTTCATCAATTTGATTTTCGTTATACCATTCAATAAGAACGCTATATAATTTATCATAATTTGTTTTCATTATATAAATAGTTTAGTTAAAATTATAAGAGATGCCACCATAACAAAGGCGAATGTAATAAAGGATATTATTACTAACGCATCAATAAAAAATTTATGTATTATTTTCATAGTTATTGTTTTAGCTAAATCTTGAGCCATTTTTTTTAATTAATTGTAATGATTTTAATAAATGCTCAAACGCTTTTATTGTCTTTTGCATTTCTTTTAATTCCTCCTCTTTATTATAGGAATCATCATAAAATATTTCTTCGTAACCCTCCCTATCAAAAAGCATCATATCCCAATAATAATCTGTGAAATTATCGATTTCGTTTGCTAAATTGTAATACTTTTTAAGTGAATTAAAGTATTTTTTCTCAATGTTTGTTTCTTTTGTTTTCATATTGTTTGTTTTAATGTTTACACAATATTACAAACTCCAACTGACATATGCAAATATATTTTAATTGTTTTTTTTATAGCTTTGCAGGTTATCCAACAAAAAACCCCCCTACAAATGCAGGAGGGCAAACAAACAAACAAAACGTATTAAATTTATGTATATTGAATTTATATTGAATTCATTTGTATATTGAATTTATATTGAATTCATAGGTATTAAATTTATTCCTGTATTAAATTCATGTATTGAATTGCTCTATGTCTTGAATACTGTTGAACTGTCCATTGAATTGACCTATCCGTATTGAATTGCTTTTGGTATGGCTCTTGTCCAACTTCTTTTATTTCAAACGTTAGAACTCTCAAACCTTACTCTTTCTATATTCTGATTCTAATTGTTGCCTATGCAATTCATTTTCTGCTCTAAGAGTTTCGTTCTCTTCCTTAATTGTTTTAAGTAGCTTTCTTAGTTTTCTAATCTCGCTTTCAAAGATATTTACTGTATCTCTAAGGTGTCTGATCTCAATTCGGTTTAAATCTTCTAAGTGTGTCATATTTATTTATTTAAGTTTTTAGCGTGATAGTTCCAATAAGTAAAGAAATTGTCTAGCTTCTCTAGGTTTCTTTTAAATTCATTGTTGTATTGATTATCTACAACATAGTTGTTTATATTTCTATTTACATTGTAAAAACACTCATGTGCTTCAAGTAAATCCTGTTGTAAGTGTGCTTTTAAATTACTCATAGTTTTATATCTATTCTATTATTTAGTAGTTCTATTATTTTAAATATCTGCTCTTCTTTTTCCTCTTTAGTTTCTGCGATTTCTTTTACTCTTATCCAGAAATGATTAGATTGCTTAGGCATAAATAAATCCTTTATTAAATTGCCAAACTTTTTCATTGGGCGTACTGTTTTGTATACTCTGTTTACTTTCATATTATTTGTTTTGATTATCTAAGTGTTCTATAATTTTGTCAAATACTTTTGGGAAATCCCAATACAAAGTATCTACAATATCTGTATCTGTGTGTTCGTGTTCAATCATGTTATTTGTTTTCAAATTGGTTTGCTAGTGAATAAAATTTATAAGTTTCGTAAGGCATCTTATACCCTTTGCAACTATAACAGAATAATTGTTTTCCTTTCTGTTCTATTATTGCCGAACATTTGTTACACTTTCTCATTTGATTTCTTTTTTTTGTTTATATAATCTGTTTTTAACATTTCTCTTTTCCATAATCTTTCAAGTGATTTACTTAAAGAATTATGATTACAAAGTTTAAAACTCTGATTAGCTAACCTATATGTAAACGCACCATTTCCTCCCGAGTGTTTGACTATTAAATCAGCAAGAACGTCTACATCACTTTGCAATCGCTTGCTTGTGTTTTTATTTATTAAAGCTTTCAACGTAAGTTCTTGTGTGGGTTTGTATTTTTTGTTGCTACGTCTTTTTGTAAGTACAGGTTTTTTCTTATTAGGCACTTGTAAATAATCTTTTATTTTATCAATTATTCTTTTCATACTTTATAGGTTTTTGTTGAGTTCATCATATAATTGGCGTAGGTTGTAGCTTCATTATCCAATTCACAATTCTTGTCTTCTAAGTATTTCATATAATGGTTTTGCCATTCAATGTCGTATTGTAAACTTTTTATTTCAGCTTCTAGCTCTTCAATGATGTCTTCCATTATTGTTCTATTTTTTCTTCTATTATTTTGCCCTCTAAATCTACAACAGTGTAGCCATGACTTCTTAATAGGTTAATTGATTT
>Ga0208667_1000324_pt1 | contig 21388 bp, 27 predicted proteins | sample 11BtaG_FD_184085 | JGI IMG/M metagenome (GOLD analysis project Ga0208667, IMG submission 184085) | Marine viral communities from the Subarctic Pacific Ocean - 11B_ETSP_OMZ_AT15265_CsCl metaG (SPAdes) (version 2) | ecosystem: Environmental > Aquatic > Marine > Oceanic | place: Pacific Ocean... | reverse complement strand
TTACTGACTTGACCGCTCAGTCCTCCTCCGTCAGAAATAGTTAACCCACCTTGGACCCACCCACTCGAAAAGTCAGTGTTCTCAACCAAGTTCGTCGCTGCTGGCTCAACCAGAATCATTGGCACTCTTGGCGCATATGTGGCTGCTGCAAAGTATTTCGGGCTGCCTGTTGTGTTAGCCACGAAGTCGCTTACAGTTGTGCCTTCTTCGAACTGTGGCATTGCGATATATATTCCATCAACACCATTACCAGTGAAGCCTGACCCATCAGATTCTTCTGGATAAAATCTTAAAATCAAGCCTGTTCCACTTGCAGCTGCAACATTAAACGACATAATAAATCTATACCAACCATTACCAGCGTCTTCTACACTATAAACAGCGTTAGAAAAATCACCAGAGGCTCCTTGACGACTGAAATTACCTGTAGAAAGTTCCAAAGACCCTTTTGCTACACCTGTACCTCCAATAGCTGTGACGTAATAATGTACACGATTAAACCCTGCGTTTTTAATGTAGGAAGAAAATGTATACGTATTGTTAGATACAGCTATTGATTGAATGGCAGTATTTACGTTTCTACTCCCAGCCCCATTATCTGGCACATATTTGTTAGCAATATTACCATCAGGTGCAAGTGTGCCATCAGTAGAGGTTGTAATGGCTCCGCTGCCCCAATCAGACAGGTCAGTGTTACCAACATATTGATACTTCGTCGGAGTCAACTCTTCGCCTTGCACATGATCAACACGGACTGTATTTGGTGAGGCTGTTTGAATGTTCCCGCTCGCATCAGTATACGTTGCTGTTCCCGCTCTCGTAGCCGTAATAATATCCAAGCTCGACGGATTCGCCGGATCAAGGTCAAGGGACTCGGAAGCCAGCGGTGCCATCATCGACTCATGCATTTCGTATGCAATAATCGGGTTGAGGGAAAGCGGGTCGAAGGGGGAGAACGCTCTACCCCTACTAAGACCTAAACCGAGACCGAGCCGAGACATGATGCCGTTATACTTGGTTGTATGCGAGAACCTTGCCGGAGGTCAAGGCGAACGAAGTGATCTGACCGTAGATAACCGTTCCAGCAGGAATGGCGAATCCGGTCAAAGTCCCAGTCAGTTCAGGCCAAGTGATCGCGCTGAAGTTAGCTTCTTCCAGCACCTGAAGGGCGCAGAAATCGCCTGTAGCACTACTGGTTACGCACTCAGCTCCGTTCTGACCGAAGGTTTGTTTGTCGATGTTGTTAGTCATGAATTAAATAATGTTTGGGGTGTTGAAATTGTTTCCGGCTGGTTTGAGGGTGACTTTAGGCTTCGCGGCCCCTCTGGTGGCGTCCAGTTCCTCGTCGAGAAGCTGGCGGCAGATCGTCCAGTGATACTGGGCGCGTTCCAGATCGGCGTTGTCCTCCGCCAACATACCCAAAAGGCCGTGCTTGATGGCGTTCAGGTTGCCTAGATACATGATGTCGTCCTGCGTCAGGACTGGCTCCCATGCTCGTTTGAGTAGTAGTTTGACGTTCTTGACAGACGAATCGCTGTTGCAGAACCGGAATCGGCGGTAGCGAGCCACGCCGTCGCCTTTGATTTCTGCTAGAGTGGTTGTTGTGGCGGTATCGTCGGATGGGTCAACTTCAGCGACGATGCGAATTTTCTCTGGGATGCCGTAATAAGAGATGTTCTTGATCTCAATAGGTTCGTTTTCATCAATAAACTCAGAGGAACTACCTCCCGCAAGAGAAATAGTCTCAGTGAAACGATTCTGACCTACCACCATGTCAATAGAAACCTCTCCATCAGTAGGTAACTGCGAATTAGACGAGATGGGGATCGCCTTTATGTAGACTAAGTAGGAAGATACGGGGTAAGATATTTCCTCTATAGTGGGGTGAAACCCGTCGTCCACAACGCCGAAAATGGGCGCAGGTCCGTCACTGGCGTAGCCAGAGATCCGGTAATCATGCCACTGGGACTGCGCCTCTACCGGAGAATTCTGCAACATAGCCCCTAAAAGGCTGTCAGAATGCTCTGGCAGCGCGAAATAGCCGTTCGTGGTCTCAATAGACCAGTCATACAGAAGATCCCGCCACATCCCCATCGCATATAGGCGGGGCATGACCATGTTCAATTTCGCCACGATATCCTCATCGGGGCGGACATAGTCGGATAAGGCTTTGGTTACGGCCTTGACAGTCAACGCTGGCATAGGCCGAATATAGTCGGGTTAGGCCGTCAAGTCAATCACTGAGAAATAGGCTATTTTACGTCAGATAAATGCTCTAAGCCCCTACCTTTCTTCATCCAAGGAGTAAAATCATTTGTGTCGGTTGGGATCTGCATCGCTAATAGGGCGCACATAGCAACATCTGGGTCGGGATGCCACTCTAAATAACTCTGACCCAACGCACTGACATCTAACCCCATCAGTTTCGCTTGATACAAAACAGTCGAATTTATACCAAATGCTCTGTCGTAAGAACCCAAAACTTGGTTTAAATTAGGTCGGTCATCTGTATGGCCGTCATTCCTATACCTTTTGCCTTTTGGATGGTTCCTGACCCATTTGTCGTTACCTAAATCACATTCTAGCAAATCCTCATTCGTGTATGCGTTCCCATACTTGAGGACTGTTATGTCATGATCTACTTGAAGGGGGACTATGACATCACGAATCGGGTTTCTCCACATTGACATTTCACTACGTTTTTCCTCAAATTTAACCCAATCAGCTTGATCTAGGAGTTTATCCCAGTCCATTTTCTGAGCTGGATGTCTACCGTAAAGACCTTCTTCAGCACACGTATTGTATTTACTTTGTGGGAAATGACCATTTTCTATACTAAAAACTCTCGCCCCTACTGCCTTTGATTTCCAATATATGGATCTAGAATTATTGTCACTGCCATTCCACATATAAACGTGAGAACATCCTTGAAGCTGTCTATCGAGATCCGGTGCGTCAGGATTTGACCAACGAGTATCCCATCCTTTTTTAGAATAGAATTCTTTTAAAGAATTCATTCTTTGGCGTTGCTGTTTACCCCAAAATTTAAGTGTTGTCGTAAAACAAACTTTTTTCATATCACCAATTATGAGTCCAATAAGTAACAGCGTAACTTTTAGGGTATGTTTCCTTTAAAATGTCTACATAATCCCATTCAACTTTCTTAGCTACTCGATCACATTCAGCATCCCCCCATGCTCTAGGGTAAATTAAATCATAGGGTAAAAGAGTATGGTTAGGTTTATGAACACCAACAGCCCAAGCTAATCGATCAGGCCCAGCTACTTGTTCGGTTGATCTACTAACTTTTTTTTCTAAATCCTTAAAGGAATCGTTAGCCATAGCTAACCAAAAAGTATCCCCTTTGGGAGAATACATCCAAGCATTCGGCAAAGGCTGTCTAGAGTTATTATGGCTACCCAACACTATATAATCCCCTAACGGAGTTAGTAGGGCATCCATATCTTTCAAACAAATGAAGTCCATGTCTGCATAAATCCCGCCATACTTGTGTAAATACAGCAATCTACACAAATCTGATTTTATTACGCCTTTCTTAACTTTTTGGAAAGTATCCCAGAAAGTTGGGTAGTCATCTCGAACTAATCGTTCGTTATCCTCATCAGTCCAGAACTTATAACCCCATTCTGGATTCATGTTCTTCCAAGAATCTTGCCACGATTCTCTATAAATGTTACGGGGGATGTCGTAATCTTTCCAAGTCTGATGTATAATTTTTTCCATCTACCAAAACATTGTTTTACTGACCTTGCCACTAATGTTCGACGAACCTTCTCGCTGACCTGCGATCCAGTCAGCCGGACAATATACGTTCCAGTCTTTACGCCGGTGTGCAACTTCTAGCTGATGGTCAATGTGCTTGTTTGTATTCTTGTAATCCGACGCATACGAGATGTGGCGATAAAACTGCGTAAAAATAGACTGATTAACAGCATAGGCGTGAGTCCTGTTAATCGAGTTTCCAATTATCACATTAGGGGAGTCTGTTTTGCCGTGGTTCCGGCGGTGCTGGCCCCCTAAGTAGATCTGACCCCAGTCTTCTGGCACGTCTTCCATGAACTCGTTAAGCCTTGTTAAAGGATCATCTTTGAATATAACGTCGTCCTCCAGTATCAAGACGTTATTTAAAGTCATCATATGACGGTCATCCCTGTCTTGGATGACATCTTCAAGGATTCGCTGATGCGAACGCAGGCAACCCCACGCACCTCTACCGGAACCCCAGTCAGCAGGATGGGTTACCCAGTCACCAATAATGGCTGGATAATAATGAACCTTGTCATTATTCGCCATTCCGGTTTCTTCTAAGTGCTTCTTCGTTTCTTCAAGGCGATCCGGTCTATGGGCGCAGTTGATCACGTAAACGCGGTCAAACCAGTCTGTTAGGTTTTTCATGGTTGTGCTTCTGATTCTGATACTGATGAGAAACTTTTCTCGGAACCACTAGAGGAAGAGGAAGAGGACTCGCTGTCGCTGCTACTGTCACTGTCACTGTCACTGCTGCAAGATGAGCCACTAGTGGTGACGACCCACTTAAATACTCCCGAACTACCAGAAGAAGAAGATGTATCAAGAAATGTGTAATCACCTGACGGATCGTCTTGGCCTGATCCTCCGTGGGGGTCTCCGTCATCGTAACCCGTTCTTATGCGCCAAGCAGGAAAGTTGGCATCCCACTCAATGCTAATATTTTCCCCTGATGGAGACACATACTCACCATTTTCCAAAACCAAATCAAACGTGCCGAAAAGTATGAACCCGTCTGAGTCATACAGGGTGGCTTGTGCTTCACAAGGTAACGACATTACTTTCTCGGATAAGCTGAGTTAATAAACTTCTCGTTAGCGACGAACTGCTCTCTGCTTCGCTCAGGCATATCGAGATGTTTAAATCCTTTACGGACTCCAGTCAACTTCAAAGTAACTTTTTTGGGCCTCAAGAAAGACAAAGGCCAAGCTGAGAGGATCACGTTGTTCTCCTCGACCACCGCTCCGACTGATCCGGCTCTGTCACCAGCTACGCCTGTAATGGTCATCGAGTCTGGCTCGCATACCGCCAAAAATCGGTCATCGATTCGGGTTACGGTTTTAGGGCCTACCACCGGAACATCTCTCATAACGAACTCAAAGAGAACCTCGTTGGACTCCATCGTGAACAACGCACCGTATCCTTTGTCATGCCAGCCCATCGGCACAATGGCCGTTGATTTATCGGAACCGGAATCACTAGAACTAGAACTAGAATCAGAATCACTAGAATCAGAATCACTAGAACTAGAATCACTAGAACTAGAATCACTAGAATCACTAGAATCAGAGTCGGAAGAGGAAGAAGAATCGCATTTACCTTCAAACGCACTAATCCAGTATACGTCACTACCTATGTCTTGTATTAAATTTGGGATGTCGTAGTCATCAGTACTGTCGCTGACCGTGCCTATCTTTACGAAAAATTTACCACCATCCTGATTAGGCAGACTTTGCGACTCCGGCTCTTCCGGCCCGACTAATTTGCATTCAGTAACTGCACCTTGGCAAGTTGTTTCCCAATACAGGTAAACATCACCGCGCCAGTCCAGAGTTACGTAATTGTATCTAGACCCATCTTCTCCGTCAAAGTTACTAGGAAGGTGGATCTCTGGGTTCCCGATTCCTGTTTGATCCTCGACCCCGTCCTCACCAATTTCTAACTTGTTTATTTGAGCAACCAGAACTCCGAAGTAAATATGAATCCCTTCAGGAGCAGGACGCATGGCAAAGGGGAACGGTTTATACTCTTGTGGCTCCTCTGAGGTCGTTACTTCGATGGGGATTTCATCGAAAGGAACCACATAGTCTTTGTTTTCCTGCGGCGCACTATTTAGTGAGACAGGTAAGCGGACATCAGATCTGGAAAACGGTTCTTCCATCTAGCTTTATGGTGACTCTGGTGGTCTGTAAACTCTCGTAGTTTCTTTCAAGTAGCCTCCCCTAAACTTTTTGACAGTAGAGGATACGATAAGAGATTCGGGCCACACTGTGTGATTAGTTTCTTCAAAAATATATCTGCCAACAGTGTATTTGTAGGTCGCGTCTGTATTACCGTTAGATACGTCCACGACTACCTCGCTATGGAGTGTCTCCCCGACCCGTAAACTAAAATAAGGGGTGGATACCGCAATTGATTCAGGCTGCATAGGCTCGTCAACAGCATCGGCAGCAGCATTGTCTTTCGACCAAGAAACCGTAACTTGGGCCTTACACGGGCCTCGATACGCCCCTTTCTCGTATTTGACTTCAGGAACATAGGTATCCGCTCCTGACCTTTTTTCCCAAAGATCAAACCTAATAGGGAGTTTTAGAATCGGTGGGAAGAAGTAGTTAACAGTTGTAAAGTAGCTGAATGAGGGTGCAGTTTGACCATCAAAATTTACAACTTGTTGCTTTGTGACCGCATACCAGTTGTCCGAGAGTTGTTGCACCGTCCGTAGGATTCCGTAATCACTTAATTCCCAGTAAGGGCTATCTGGGTTTTTTGCTAGATCCGAGATAGGATATGATACCCCATTTACTGCAACTAGCTCAGTCGCATACATCAAGGTCTGCTTCGTGTAGTTCGTCTTTGAGAAAAACTCGTCGTAGTCCAGCCGATACATGGGGACTTTCTTAACGTAGACCCGCTGCTCGATGACATACAGACCGTTAAGCACCTTGTCATTTAGCGGGATCTGCTTACGCTGTGCCAGAACATACGTATCAGTGTTATCTTGATTGAGTTCATCGACTCTAGCTGATGAGGGGAACTTATCGACCGGAACATCAGGCATGGTATCCCCCATCGCCGGAAGTTCTGGGTTGAACTCGCTACGGCGGATCACGTAGTCCCTCGCCACGGCGTCGAACTTAGTTCCTCCGATGTCAGCTTCCGTATACGACCAGTTATCGTTGTCCTGATCTAGCTGGTCAGCAGCGTAGTAGTAACGGTAATACCGAGTCTGTTGTTTAGGGTCAGCAGCCTCGACGTGAACCAGTCTGTGGTTAGGCCACTTCTTGGAGTCTGGGTGCTTGCTACCGTATTCCGGTATGTCCGTTCCGACCCGCTCTGCGTCTACGGACTCAAAGAATAGGATGTCGTTGACGTTCGGCGTAGGGAACGTGACGACTGACTGTCTCTGCGGTGATGGGTTAAGGGCCATATCCGTTTATATCCGTTTAGGAGGTCGCAACTTTGATGATGGCGAAGTTTATTTGAACGGCTGCTGTCACATTCCCAGTGCCTCCGTTTCTTACAGATATGCTACAAGTGCCTGTTGTTGTTGCGGTAACTGAAGCGTATAGCTTGTCGTGACCGACTTGTAGTGACACAACAACAACATCGTTAGCTCCTATATGGGTATTGCTTAAAACAAACACGCTGGAGTCGTTAGCTGAGTATGTGTTCGACACGCAGGTAATCACTCCCGAAGGAGCATTCAAGATGACTCCTGAAGTAATACTGTTCTCTTGAGTCGCCATGCCGCCGGAGGAGTATCCTAGATCTGCGCTGGCGAAGATGTTGGGTGCGGTAATGTCTCCACCTGCCCCTATATTGCTAAAGACACTTATTGAATCACCGAAGGTGGCCACACCAAATACATCTAAATTCCCACCAGAAGAAACAATGAATTCGTCGCTATTAGTCCCAACTGCGAGAGTGGTAAAGTCACCAGCAGAACCAGAAACCGTGGTCGTCCCAGTAACCGTGTCTGCCGTTAGAGTATTAGCCTGAATGTCCGCTGTGCCATCACTACTCGTTGAGCTAGTAATCGCGTTAGGTCCGGCTGGTCCGGTCGGTCCGGCTGGTCCGGCTAACATGGTGAGAGAGTAACTGGAATCAGTTACAGTCAGATTGTGCCTAAGCGATTCTGTAATTTGTACATCCATTACTCAATAGTGATGCTGTCTTCAACGAAAACTTTCCCGTAAATCAAACGTGAGCGAGTGCCTGAAGCGGTTCGGAAAAGATCCCACTCATAAGTCGTGTTACCATCTAACTTTAAGGTCTCGGTTTTAGATATCCCGACAACCACGTTACCGCTATCGTTTGCCATAGCATCAAAATACGCGACAAGAGGTTTCCCTCCGCCGCGTCTAATCTCAGCTTTCAACTCGGAGGCTACTAAAGTAACAGTTTCACCCGCCAGACTGGCAGATAACGTAAACGAAAAATCCTCTCCGCGAGCTACTATGATATTATGCTTTGCTGCTGCCATCAGTCATTGCCTTTTCCACGGCGATGACGAAGTCTACCTTATTCGGTTTGGCTTGTCCAGCGTCCGATTTCGTCGGGCCACCATTGACAACGTAAGCGTGGACAGACTCCAAATAGTCGTTGGCAAGGGTCATTTTTGACTGAACCCAAGCCTCAGTCATCCTCGGAGAGCCGCAGCCACACTGCTCCATGAGCTGTTCGGCATTGGCCATAATGTTGGACAACTGCTGCTGGATCATCTCCAGATCCTTCTGAACATCGTGATGATGCTCAGAAGGCTTCTCTTCGGGTTGGTATACGGTGTTCATTAGGGATTTCTGTAGAATTGTAAAGTGAACTGATTAGTTACCTACACGTTTTTTAAACTCTTCAAATTCATCTGGTTCAAGGACGTTCGGGAGGGGTTTATTGAGTTTGGCCCTACGCGAGGCTGTTTCTTGCTCTAGTTTCTTAATGTAGTCTTCAGCAGAGGAATCACGAAATTCAGCGTATTCGGCTTGTCTGGCAGCTTGTTCAGCTTGTTCCGCTTGTCTGGCTTGTTCCGCTTGTCTGGCTTTTATGGCTTGTTCCGCTGCATGGAACGGGTTGCGTTTGATCCGTGCTGCTGCTTCTGCTGATGCTGCTGCCGCTGCTGCGGCTTTATCAGCGGCGGCTTTCGCAATGGCAGCTTCTTCAGCGGCAACTTTATCCGCTGCGGCCTTCTCAGCGGCAGCTTTCTCAGCGGCGGCTTTCTCGGCGGCAGCTTTTTGCGCGGCGGCAATATATTCTGTCTCCTCAAGATATCCTTTTGGCGTATAATAACCGCCCCGACCTTCTTCATCACGGAAAAAATATTCACTGCCGTCATCAGGAAGTGGCGTAGTAGAGTTCTTGTTTTCGACTCTCCTCTTAGCTGCGGCCCTATTTTCCATTACTCTCTTTAATTGCCTCGCTCGCTGACTTTCTTTGTATGCGCTTCTGTTTTCGTCGTATACCGCCTGTTCTTCAGGAGACATAGCCGCATACCTTTTTTCTAACTCTCGTTGCCGCTCCGCCCCTCTCACCGCAGTATCAAGCCTAATCTGGTCTAAATCAGGTTCGTTAACATTAGCACCCGCATCCCTTAAAGCAGATACTGCGGCATAGATAGTATCAGCGGGTTCAAGGACGGACTTAACGGCTCTCAAAGCAGCGGTATCGTCGCCCATAGCATCGAAGTCGTCTTTGGCTCCTTGCTGCGCGTCTTCAGATATCGCCAGATGAGCGGCGTCTAAAACTGCTAAAGGGGCGGCTACTTTTTTAATTACTTGTTTAGCACCTTTACCTAAAAGTGCTTTAACTCTTTTAGACTTTGATTTGTCAGGGCCGAGATCTATATCTTTTTCGGGCTTGAGCTTTGGTTTTTCGGTCTTGGGCTTTTCAATTTTAGGCTCAGGTTTGACTGGTTTAGCCTGCGTTTTAGCGGGTGGTTTCGTAGCAGACCTAGCCTGCATTCTCGCAGATGGTTTTTTAGCTTGTTTAGCCTGCATTCTCGCAGATGGTTTTTTATTTTTTATTTTTTCTTGTTTTTGGATATTATCTGCCTTCTTTAAATCCTCCGCTAGTTTACGTTGCTCAGGCGTGCCGCGCTCCAACCTCTTTATTAGTTGTTTCCTTTCTCGTCTCAGACGCTTACTGCGGTCTGCTTTAGTTTCGTCCGTTTCGAAGGGGTCTTGGTCGAGGGGGATGTCTTTGCCAGCGTTAATAGTTGGCGGCTTATTTTTCGCAGAAGGGTTTTCAGCTTGTCGTCTTATCCGTTTACCTACATCCTCCATCAACGACTTTTTTCCTCTTGAGGACATTCCTCCAATATAATTTCTAAGGGCGCGTTCTTTAGGTGTTAAATTATCGGTAGCCATGATAAAACTTCGGTAAAAACCCCGCTACCCGTTTTAAGGGCAGGTAGCGGGGCTTGGATTAGATATTAGGAACTACGATAAACCTGTAAAGCAAATTGGTTCGGGGACATTTCACCCAAACCACCCCGCTCTGCGAGAATAGCTTTCATCTTCTCAAGCTTTCCTCTATCCATGCGGGACTTCGGATCGAATGAGGTTCCATGAGTATTCTTGAACAGGGCAATCGCTTGATCGCTGTAGTCCACTTCAGGAGCTGGCTCTGCACTTTCAGCCATCGCATCTGCTGCGTAATCACCTAAGCCACGCTCAGGTGCGCCAATTTCGTCAATCGTGCGGCCTGCCTCAGTGGCGATAAGCGGTTCTCCGCCTTGTGGATCGACGTATCCGCCTTTGCTTTTACGGCTCTTATCTCGGCTCTTAGTCCCAAACGCTTTTTTAGACGATTTAAGGTGAGCTTTTCGGTCTTCTTTAGCTTGTCGGCTCTTATCTCGGCTCTTAGTCCCGAACGCTTCTTTAGAAGATTCAAGGTGGTCTTGACGCAATTCCCGTGTAGGTCGGGTCATCTCAGCCTCAGAATTTTCTTTGTCTTCCTTACCGTATTCTTCCAATGAGCGTTCAGCAGGATAAGAGAAATCCAAAGGATCAGAATCACCGTAAAGCTCTTCTTGTTCAAAGTCACTAGAGTCGATACCTCCTAATTCTGCATCAGACATGGCCTTAAAGCCTTCTGCGTCTTCTGCAAGAGTCCGGCCAGTAAGCTCTTCCCTATCGAACTCAATAGGGTCCATACCCGATAACTCTTCGTCGGACTTACCGATAAAGCCTGCTGCGTCTTCTGCTAATTGTTTGTCCCTAAGCCCCGCCCCAGTTGCGAATCGGGTAGCAAGGTCACTAATACCTCCTTTTACCCTATCGGCAAGAGCCTGAGCTGCTGCTACTCTCTTTTCGATGTTACCAGCAAACTCCTCACCTTTAGGTGACGGATCAACTGCTTTACCCGTTCGATACTCGACGGCTTCTGAATCGTCGTTAGAAGATACTAGACCTTTAGGAAGAGGTAATCCCATTGACTTAAAGAAGTCCTTAGCTTTCTGTAATTGTTCTGCGGTCATAATAATTGTTTCCGTAAAAAAGAACCCCGCTGCCCGTTTTAGAGACAGGCAACGGGGTTCATGTTAAGTGATACGTGATTCGGGGTTAAGCACCATTAAGGGAGGTATCTAGTGCAACGGCGAGTTCTGAAAGCGTGATTGTTTTAGCTTTTTGCTCAGAGACATCGTAAATCTGAATCAAATCATCTCCATGTGCGCGAGTAGCCTCGTCGGCGGCAAATCCGGCATATAATCCAGTCAAGGTAGCTACCTGACTCGTTGGTGCGTCGTCTAGTGTTGGCATAATTCTATAAGTGTTACGCTAAGTAGGGGGCGCGTATTGCACCCCCTACCCAACTAGATTAATTAAGCAGCAGGAGTGCTGGAGTCACGCTTGAAGAGGATCACATAACCAAACTCAGTCTTGATGGGCTTGGTTGCGCTGGCGAGAACACCACGGAAGAATCCGATGGAACCGTCAGGGTTGGTGATCTCATTGGCGATGTTCTTCCAATCGAACTTACCACGGTAGTTGATGGGGTCGAAGCTGAGTCCGTTAGATCCGCTAAGTGGATTAGGGATCTGGGCTTCGCAAACTTCAGGGTGAAGAACGAAAGCTGCTTCAAACGTAGCTGATTCGTAAGCTCCGTTTGGAGTCGCGATTCCGCTAGCGTCAACAGTGTAAGGCTCGACTGCCACAATGGCTGACCCGCTGGAAGTGGTGTCATCATTAAAGCGAGGAGCGAGATCGTCAACGAGGTGGTAGAATCCACGGAAGGACTTCTCCACACCAAGTGGGGCGATCAGGTCACTGACCTTAGCGTTGTTGTAGCGAACGTCATCGCGGAATCCGGCCTCAGTCTGGAGCTGGTAAGAAGCCTCAGAAGAAAGGACGAGAGCAAAGACTGGGCGACCGTTCTCACGACCGTAAGCATTGCTACCAGCACCTGCGCGGACTTGTCGGAAATAGACTTTGTCCAGAATGGCATTGGAAATGTTAGCAGTGATTTCAGTAGCACCGACAGCTTCGCTGGAAGTTGGGGAACCTTCGTGGGTATCGGTAACGACAGAGCCAGAACTCTTACAGACGAGTAAGTTAGCTGCAACCTTATCAAACTCATCACGGTAGCGGGTCTCCCAAGTGTTGCGGGTGACCTGAGTCATGATGTCCATGATGGCGCGGAGCTGATCCTGACGGTGTGCAGCGAAGCGGAGGTCTTCAAGCGAAATGCGTGGAGACTCGATTACAGCACGCTCAAGGCTGAACGCTTTGAGCTTCTTGTTGAAATTAACAAACGAGCGTTTGTCGCCAGTAATTGGATCTGCGCCAGCGGCGTCGCCAGTTCCCCGTCCACCTTGCACGTCTTGTGCGGTGTCGTTTTCCTGAGCATTAGCGAGGTTTCCAACAGGGGTGGAGGTAGGAGAAAACTGGTTACCGACAGCCCCCCAGTCAGCTCCAACGGTTAAGGAACCGCCGTGTGGTGTGTGGTTAGCGATTGCACGGTCATAAATGAGCGTGGTCTGTTGGTAGCCCATTCCATCAGCGAATGCGGTCTGCTTAGTGAGATCCAACCAAGGAGAGGTGTGGAGCGTGCGTGAGTAGATATCCTTGCCGATGCGGTTAGCTTCTTCAGCGAGGATCGTGTTAATAGCGGTGGTTCCAGCGGAACCGACATCAAATGTAGACATTGTTCTAAATAAATAAAGGTTTGCGCTTCCGGCCAACGGGGTCGGAAACTAAAAGAGTTTAGGACGAATCTCTTAGAACTATACAATGGCTAGAGCAACCGGAGTTTCTATGTGCTTTATCAGTTGTTTTTAGAACTATTCAAAGGCTAGAGCAACCTGACTGATAAGCGAATCTTAACATTGTATACCAATCTGTCAACGGGGTCGCTCAGACGTGAGAGCCGCGAGTATAAGCAGAGAAATAATGGCGAGTAGAGACGCCTCGTAGTAATCCATAACTAAAAGGGGCCAGCTTAATGCTGGCCCCATTATATGTGAATTTTGGCAATTTTATTACACCGCGCCCAAAGCAGCGTTCACGCGCTCCTCAAAACTCGCGTTATCAGATACTCCGGCTCTGGCCGCTGGTGCTTTCGTCTGGCCGGACATCGCTGGCTCCGCTTCCTCGTATTCTGCGAGGCGGTCGGTCAGCGACTCGACTTCCTTACGCATCTCCAGATACTGCCTTACAACAGTCGGGAACACTTGGGCCGAGACCGCATTGTAAGCGTGGTCAACGGGATGCATGACAGAGGGATCGGTCTCAGACGCCTTCTGCTGGATGGCCGACATATCAAGGCCGTCGATTCCGCTAAGGAACGGTAACTTCTGCTGAACCCGCTCAACGACATTCCGTGTGATGTTCTGCCTAAGCTGGGCATTTTCCGCTGCGATGGCGGCTTGCTGCTGCTCCTGCAACTGCTTCGCTTCTGCCAATGCAGCATCCGCGTTAGCGTAAAGGTTCTCGCGGCGTTGTAAGATCGGGTCGATGTCCTCCATGATCCGGTAGATCCTAGCCTTGTCCCGATCACTGGCGTTCGGCATAAGCTCAGATAGCTGCTCCTCCTGTTCCTGTGGGTCGTCCAGCGATAACACGTCGATCAGGGCGTCAGAATCAATCTCATACTTGTCGGCAATCTGGTCAGCCTGCTCAACAAGTGCTTCCAGTGGCTGCGATACCGCTTGATGGTAGGCAGGCGTCTGCTCCAGATTCGTCAAAGCCTGCTGCTGTTCATACTGCGCGAGCCGCTCTTGTAACTGCTCAACGTCTTTATTCTCAACGAGTCCCGTCAATTCTTGGATCTTCGACTGGTATTCTGCGGACTGCTGCCTCAACGTATCCAACTCAGAACGGTTCGTCTTCAACTCGGTCTTGAGTTCCTTGAAACGGTTAGCCGCTTTGGGCGTCCAGTCATCACCGATGTCGTCGGTCAGGCTCTCAATCGGATCTGTATCCTGAACCTCTGCAACTGGTTCCGGTTCCACTGATTCTGGTTCATCAGCAACTGGTTCCGGTTCAGCGGTTGCTTGATCCATGCTCGCGAAAGCGGCTTCCAGTGAGGCTTCAAAGGAAGAGGGTTCAGTGGCGTCCGGCAAGGCGTCGATGTTAGTTGGTGCTTCTACGGCTTCGGGAGCCTCTACGGCTGCTTCTACAGGTGCTTCTACAGGTGCGTCCATTCGTCTGGTTGGTTGGTTTTAGTGTTGGAGGGCCGATGAGTCAGCTTCTCCAGATCATTAAAGGCGTCCCTGTATCCCGCATACCAAGCCAGTTTATGGCTGTTCGCTTGCGGATCTGCATCCAACGACGTAACCGTTGGGCCAGAAGCCTCTTTCAAAATTGCGACTGCTTGTTGCAAGGTAGGGTCGTCAATGATCTCCTTGAGCCTTGTAACTGACTTTAAATCGTTGAACCAGTGTTCCAGTTTAATGGGAACAGTGGCTTTCTTTTTAGCTGGCATTATTCTTGTTCACGAAACTTCAAGGCGGCTTGCGCGTCGCGAATCGCTTGCTCTTGGTCGAACTTTCGTTGCTTGATAGCCATGTCTAGTTCAGCCTTCTGCTGCGTGATCTGCATATCGACTTGCGCCTTCTGTAGCTTCATGTCTACCTCAGACATCTGAGGCTGTCCAGCACCATCTTCAGAAATTTGCTGTTGCTGTTGCTGCTGTTCTCTCTGAATCTTTTCCAACGCCTTCATGGTGTTGTTGATCGCCTCTTCGGCATACTGGAGAATCTGCTTGGCGTTACTGACCACGGCTCCCAATGCAGGGTCACCGGATGCGTATTGGGCGGTCTCGGAAATGTGCTGGTAGAGTGCCTGCAACGCCGGAAGAACCTGCTGCGGATCTGCTTGGCCTTCGTTGATAGCCTGAATGAACTGCTGCAACAGCGGGACGTGCAACTGCAAGTGCTGGCCGTGTAGCTCGCTGGAGACAACAGGAACCTGCTGGCCCTGCTGCAACTGCTGGTTCTCAAGATACGCGATCTTGGTATCTACCGTCTGTCTCTCCGACTCTTGTGCCGGAACGTAGCGATCCGCGAGGTCGTGGCCGACACGAGTGCTAACGATGTCACGAGTAAGGTTGCGGCGACCAACGTCGTCGAATTGGCCACTAATGCCTTGAAGCTCGCGAAGCGAGACGAGTCTGTTTGCGTGCGATCCATTACCAATGGAACGAACTGCTTTGGTCTGTGCGACATCTAATTTTTGGATGAATTCTTTTTCAACGCCCCGCTTCTCACAGCGGTCGAAGAAATCTTTAATCGCCGCGTCAGGTCGCTTGACCTGAACAATACGGCGGACCATCTCGCGCATCAGGCGAGTCCAACTTGAGTAGAATAGGTTTAGCGTTGAACCACTAATCCTTGTAGCGACATCCATGTCCGCTACCACCTGCATCTGGTTCTTGTATGGCGAAGTCTGGTTCGGGCCATACGGAGACATCGTATCAGTGTTGAGGTTCAACTGCTGAGTGAGATCCTGCAATGCTGGCTGGACTGCGGTTCCTAAGTTCGGGATAGCCTTCTCGACGATCTTCACGTTAGGTGACATCACGGCGTACGCTCCGTAGAAGGTGAAGCTGAGTTCGTCTAGCGAGCGTTGGTTCTCCGGCTGGATCATCACCGCCGACGCCAACATCGCGCCGTCGATCTGCTGACAACGGAGCCTGTTACTAGTCTGGATGTGGGAGAAGATCCGCTGGCCGAGTCCTCTGATCGAATGATAAGTGCCGTTACTACCTACTCCATAAGTGAAGAAGATATACGCCTGTTCGGGCGAATCGTAGCGACTGACCTTCTTGTAGAGGAAATCTTTAGGACTGGACTCAGCGGATATGTAATGACTCACACTTCCGTCGATCTCGCGCACCCAGTAATGCAGCACGTCAACGGTAGGGTTCTGGATGCCAGTGTAGAGGTCGTTGTTCTTGATCTCTGCCTGTAATGCCTCGTAGTCAGAATAGGTGTTGCCGGACGTGTAGGCGCGGCCAGAGGTCTTGACGTTCTCCATCATGACCCGCTTGACCTCTTCGACGTTCCAGCCGACCGCCTTAGCGGCCTTCTCGTTCTTAATAAAGTGGTAGAGTTCGTGTAGCTGATACTGGCGGCGTCCTACGGCGATGTCGATTGCGTTCTCGGACGCCTGCGACTGTCTCGGAATAAGAATGTCAGCGAAACCGCCGACGCGGAACTTCCAGTCTTCTGGTGAGTCAAAGTAGGCGACGCCGACGCCGTGTTTAATAAACTGTGTGCAGAGGCGAAGGTAGCTGCTGTGGAACTCCGGCCAGCGTCGGAAGAGATCCGTCAGCTCTTGCGCTACGATCTCCTCTTTTGGCCCCACTTCACTCCGCTCGCCTGTCGTGGCTTTGACCTCCACAAGACGCTCCAGAGAGCTGTAGAGGTCAACGTAGGCCGAAAGGGAGATATCCAGCAAACGCTGCGCCTCTCCGAAGTTCAGGTTGGTCTTGAGTCCCTGACCACTGGACGCTAACTGTGATTGGCTGTAAGGCGCAACACCATCGAACATACTGTCGATCCGAGAGCGGTTCACGGCAGACTTCTCATCGGCGCGGAGCAAGGTTGCAAAAATACCTACAGCGGCTTTTACATCCTTGAGACGTGTTTCGACTGGCTTACCTTTTTCGTCGAGGCTCCCTAAGTCGAGGCCGTCTAAGTCAATTAAGTTTGACATACTTGGCGAGTATATTGGTTTGGCGCGTAATGTCAATCATTGGGGTAAGCCTCCTCCATAATCTTCTCCATACGCACCCAATGGGCGCGACCATCTTCCGTCTTGAGTCGAACGTATTCTTTCTTACCGAAGTCCTTAGTATGCACTAAGAAGGGGTTTCCTCGATGGCGATTCCCAGTCTTCTGGAACTTCCAGACGGCTCCGTAAGGCGTTACCTTGTAATCGGGGTAGTCGGACACCACTACGAACTCCTCGTCTGGTAGACCGTGTCGGGCTACAGACGGGTTGTCGTGGTTTACCAGCCTGTATGCGCCCTCGTCGTCAGTAACGTAAGAGTGGTGTTTAAGGTTGCTCCAATACCGCTTTAGCTTCTTATCGGTTTTCAGGTTGTATACGTAGTCGTCATCAGTCAGGGCGTAATGAGACGCTCCTTCAATGGGTATCCAATTTTCGGGTATTATGTGTTCGGTCATGTCGAAAGTGGTAAAAAAAACTTTTCTCTGAGGCTCTTAGTACTCCTTTATATATAAAGGGGTACTAAACGTCCAGAAGAAAAGTTTTTTTCTGGTTTTAGGTGCTGCTTTTCCAGCACTGCATATCGGCAAAAAAAAACTTTTCTCTGAGGCTCTTAGTACTCCTTTATATATAAAGGGATACTAAAGGCCCAGAAGAAAAGTTTTTTATTGGGGTTTGAGTGCCGCTTTTCTAGCACGTCTTTTCTGCATGATTTTAGCCTTGTTTTTGCGGTAATACTCTTTGTTGTAATTACTTACACGTTTTTTGAATGCCTCGTACTCCTCCGGTTCAAGGACTTTGGCCACCTCCAACTTTCGAGCGTAGCTGTATTTCGTCCTCCGGTAATACTCATTTTGGTAGTCGAGCCTCTTATCCCGATTCCTCAAATAGTATTCCTTTTTCTTTTTAGGGTCGTAATTCGCCATGCCCAACCCTACCTAAAGACAGACCCTCGTCAATTTTTTTCTAAACTCATATATGTATAGGCGCGCACGCGCGCGAGAACCAGCCCCCCACCGGTGGCGTGTATAGCGAACCACGCACCATGCACCATGCTTCACGCATCATGGCGCACGGTTCGAGAATCGGGGTTCAGGGATCAAGTTTCGGAGAAACTCCCTAAAGGGAGAACCCCGCTTCAATCCCACTCACGCACACATAATGGCGCGCACATGCTCCCTTTAAAAGGGAGTGGCTGATGGTCTTGCCGTCCTTTAAAGATCGATGAAAGCAACTGCTAAAAAAAATAATACCCTCGTCGGAATGAAGACACTGGAAAACATTAAGGCACGAGCGCATAGCTTGCTAGAAGCACACCTCGATAGATCCGCCCAAGGACTCATGAAGCCATCAGGCTATATGACTGAGTGGGAGATGAGTAATTTCCTCGTCGGACTCGAGGATATCGGAGAGGCTATCTTCGATTTCAAGGATGAGGACATGAGTGCTCCTGATCCAGAGGTCTATCCTGACCTTTAACCCCGAATCCCGAACCACTAATCCATAACAAGTTATGACAAAAACAATCCAAATTGCAGGAATAACAAAAGCCGAATTGGCGCAAGAAAACACCGAGCTAAAGCTCGAAATAAATAAAGCTCACCTAGCTCTTACAGAGCTAAGAGCTTACCTTCAAAGCTCGAAGTTCTACGAAGATCCTACGGTGCAAACTTCAGACATCCTTCGTCGCCTTGACGAAGTCAGACTGATGCCAGTCAGGATGAATCCTTGCAACGATGATCACCTGCCGTGGATACACTAACCCACAGCCCACGCTGCTCCCTTTTAAAGGGAGTGGCAGTAGGTCTTGCCGTCCTTTAACAACTGAATAATGACTGAAACTATGACAACTACCGTTAAACATAAAACCCTGATAGCCTTCTCTAAAGCTGCCTTGGCAGCGACCAAAGAAGGAAAGACTGTGGCTATGCCACAAGAAATCAAGACTGCCAGTAAGCATTGGCAGAATTGCTTTGCAAACTTCATCCTGTGGCAGAACTCCCTTGTCACTAGTGACGAAGCTGGGATCGCCATTGGCGTGAAAGGCAAAGCCTTTGCTGCAAATGGCAACAAGAAACTACCGTTTCTGAGCTGGTCTTCGATGCCACTTCTTGACTGTGGCGGTGCTGGCGAATGCAAGAAATTCTGCTATAGCCTGAAAGGCTGGAGAAATGTCCACCCTTTCTTCAGACAACTGAGGAACAGTCTCTTACAGAGATTCCGGTTTGACCTTGTCCAAGCAGAGCTTGACCGTGTCTTACAGACAAAGCAGTTCAAGTCACAATCGAAGATTGACTTCCGACTCTTCGTTGATGGTGACTTCGACTCTGTCGAAACGGTGGACAAATGGATGTCCTTACTTCGTAACAAGCCGATCTTGAAAGCCTACGGCTACAGCAAAAGCTGGGAAGAACTTGCCAGCTATGTTGGAGAGTGGCCAACAAACTACCGTTTGAATCTCTCCAATGGCAGTAGGTTCAACGAGAATAGCGGGATTGCAAGACGTGTTCTTGCCCTGCCGATCACCAGAGGGTGGTTCAAAGCTATCGGCTCCAAAGGAGGGGTCGAATACAACACGACAGAGTATCGGCAGAAGGCACGGGAATACGCCAAAGAGGCGGGATTAAAGCGTGTCTTCGTATGTTCCGGCTTGTGTGGTGAATGCACTCCACAAGGTCACTTCTGTGGCTCCGACAACAAAGCTGACGTAGTCATCCTGACTCACTAACCCCGAACCCCGCATGGCCTACGCTGCTCCCTTTAAAAGGGAGTGGCAGTAGGTCTTGCCGTCCTTTAACAACTGAAATGAAGGCATTCAACTGCAACGATAGCCAGCTACACTGGACTGACTTAATCCTCTCAGGAGAGAAGGTGATTGAAACCCGCAACTCCAACTCGCTTGCCTCGCTTGTAGGCAAGCGGGTTGGAATCATCCAGACAGGAGTGGGCAAGGCAAAGCTTGTTGGATATGTCACCATCTCCGATGTCATCGAATACAACGATGAACCCCGCTTCCGGCACGATGAATCATTGCACCATGTTCCATGTGACCTGAAAGGTTATGAGTGGAACGGTGTGAAGTTCGGCTATGTCATATCAGATCCTGAAAGGATAGAACCCCAAACCCTACCTGCCTCTTGCAGAGGCATTGTAATTAGAAACCTAACCACCAACAAATAACATGAATATGTTCAACTACAGAAACCAGACCATCGTAGGCAAGATCGTGTTGATCCTGACCTTCCCCCTCGCCATCAGCATCCATTTCCGTGAGTGGAAAAGGATGCGGAAACTACAGAGGATTGTCCGCAAGGGCATCGCTGAAGCGTGCCGGAATCCTCACAGTGCAGTCGCCGAGATCGTCAGTGACGCATCATGGGAACTCCACTCAGTTTACGGTAAGTAAACCAACCACCAACAAATAAACCATAACAAGTTATGACAATAGAAGTAATGCAGAAAGACGTGTATGGCAACCCGCTGATCTACGTGGCTGATGCCACCTTGCAGCGAACCATACAGAAGCTGACAGGACGTAAGTCCTTGACCAATAGTGACATCGAAGCTCTGAAGGAGCTAGGTTTCACCTTCAAGGTCAAACGACCTACCCTGAACCTCTAACCTAATATGAAATATATGAAGTCAATGAAATTGAATACGATACACGGCAAGAACCGTTACTGTGGCCCCGCAGCAATCTCCGCAATCACCGGAGCCTCGACAGATGATGCAGCTTATGCCATCCGTCAGAGATCAGGACAGCGTTTCGTCAAAGGCGCAGCCATTCCCTATGTCATCGCTGCCCTCCGCGACTCAGGAGTCTTCGCCGATCGGGTATACTCCGCTCCGGTAGGTAAAGGTCTGACCTTCGCCCAATGGCGTAAGCACAGCAAAGCTGACCGTAAGGCTGGTGTGGTCTATCTCATCGTCGCTGGCAACCATTATCAAGTGGTGTCGGGACGCAAGGCTACCTGTGGTAGGCTTCGTGAGATTGTCAGCATCGCAGACAAACGTCTCAAGCAGCGAGCCAGAGTGTATGCAGTGTGGAAGCTGAGTGCCTCCAAGATCACCCCTCCGTCCCAGCCCAAGCGAGCGAAAGATCTGAATGCCAGCGCAAGGTCGAAGGCCCGAAGACTCGCCACCCAGCACGGATGCAAGATCGACATCGATCAGGGATACGATGGTGAGAGAAATCACTATTGGGTCTTCGGACCCGATCATGTGGAAGCGCACGAAGACTACATCTTTTCCGGCGACCACATCGCATACGATTGGGTCGATGTAGTTGATCGAATCGAGAGGATCGCTGCCTTTGCAGAAACGCTCGACTAACACCCGCAGCCTGCGCTGCTCCCTTTTAAAGGGAGTGGCGTAAGGCTTTACCGTCCTTTTTATGAACAACGAACAACTGATGATGATAGTGAACAACAACAACCGAACAACTGAAACAATGA
>Ga0208667_1000322_pt1 | contig 21427 bp, 37 predicted proteins | sample 11BtaG_FD_184085 | JGI IMG/M metagenome (GOLD analysis project Ga0208667, IMG submission 184085) | Marine viral communities from the Subarctic Pacific Ocean - 11B_ETSP_OMZ_AT15265_CsCl metaG (SPAdes) (version 2) | ecosystem: Environmental > Aquatic > Marine > Oceanic | place: Pacific Ocean... | reverse complement strand
ATGAAAAACTTAAACATCATTACAGGAGCAGACTACAAAGTAACTCACAAGCTAACTAAGTCAGTTCAGTTTATGAATGCTCAAGAACTAGCAACATTTGTATTCAAAAATGACTACAAGAAATATGACATAGAAAATATGGAACAAAGATTTGTAGATAAAATACCATCTTGGCTTTTGTACACTTCTTTTATATTATTAACAGTAGCGTCTATATTGCTACACATACAACTTAACTACTAATGGACACATATATATCAAACGACTCAAACAACCCTATTAATTGGGATGGAAACAACCAAGAATGTAATTGTTGCGGAGAAGAATTAGATAGTTTTTTTGACTATGAAGAAATTTGCAATGAATGCTTTAATGCAGAACTAGATAATAATAATAATAACGAATAAAAAAAATGGAAAACGATAAAATGATACACAAAAGAATGAATGATATTAATACATTTCAAGCACACGAAAACGAAGTATATTTAAGGGGTACAGATGAATATGGTAAAGACTTTCAAATCTGTTTTGACTCTTATAACTTTTTAGAATGGATTGATAAAGAACAATTAGAATATATAAAAGAACAATTAACAAAATACATAAAAACAAAATAAAAATAGTATTTTTAACAAAATTATTAACTAACAGATTAGATATGAAAACAGAAGTATTAAAAGAAAAGTACATAAGGTATAACTTAACTAAAGATGATGTGTTTAAGCATCAGCATTATATCATTATTACAAGAAGTGGAATTGAAAAGATTATGGCAATAGAAGATATTGGAATGACTTTTGATGTAATAAAATGCGAAAAGGATTTTTGCGTTGTTAAGGCACACGCATCAAAAGCAGAAACAGAAATACAAACATTTGGTTCAGCTCTAAAAGGTGGATTCAAAGATGGTAACTGTAACACCTGGTACGTGATGGAAATGGCAGAGAAAAGAGCAATGTCAAGAGCAGTTCTAAAACTAACAGGATTCTATGAACTAGGAGTATTTGGTGAAGATGAATCAGAAGATTTTAAAAAACAATAATTAATTAATAAATAAAAAACAATGAAAATTACAGGAAAATTAGTAGCAAAATTAGAAAGAGAAACAGGAACAAGCAAGTCTGGTAAGTCTTGGGAAAAACAATCTATATTGATTGAACAAAATACAGATTACAATAAAGAAGTAGTAGTTAGTTTCTTTGGTGATAAGGTAAAAAAACTTAGAGATATTGAAGAAGGATCAGAAGTTAATGTTTCAATCAACTTATCATCAAGAGAATTTAAAGGCAAATACTACCATAATATTGATGGTTGGTTTATAGCTAAGATGGGAGAAGAAACAGTAGGTGATAATTTTGTTACTGCTGATGAAGATATGCCTTTCTAATGATAGCTGAAGATAACTTTAAAACCTTATGTAACCTTACAACATCATTGATGGGGTTGCGTAAGGGTTCACTCTCTTTTAAAAGCAGAAAGAGTGAATTACAAGTGCCAAGAATGGTTGCGGCTGTAGTTGCAAGAATGGTAGACGAAACTCATAGATCTATAATATCAAAAGAGATTAAAAGAGATAGAACTCTTATTTATCATTATGAAAAGATGCACCAATCTAACTATTCATCTTGGGAAAAGTATCGAGATTGTTTTAATAGAATCTATAACGCTTACACAAATATCCACGATTCAAAAAGAACTTTTACTGATATGTTTCATTTAAGGCATCATCTTAGAGAACAGGGTGTTAAGCATAGTGTAAACCCTCAAGCTACAATTAAGATTACATCAGGAAATGTAGGGGTTGATATTAAAGTTTCTTACAAAGACTTCTACAATCAATTAGAATTATGTAAGTTAGCCCTCAGAGATTGTAACTATAATTTAGAAATTTTATGATAAAACCAAGCTATTACGCAGTTATCCCTGCTGAGGTAAGATACAGCAAAAACTTAACCCCAAACGCTAAACTACTTTATGCAGAGATAACTGCACTTTGTAATATGAATGGTAAATGTACAGCTTCAACTGATTACTTTTGTAAACTATATGAAGTTAGTAGAGTGTCAATACAGAAATGGCTAAAGAATTTAGAAGACAATAATTATATTAAGCGTGTTAACATATATAAACAAGGTAGTAAAGAAATATTATCTAGGTTGATAACTTTAGTTAACATACCTAGTAAAGAAAAGTTTACAGATAATACTAATATAAATATAACTAATACTAATCTTACAGATAGTAATAGAAAGGCTTTCTTTAAAAAACCTACTTTAGATGAAGTTAAAAATTATTGTATCTTGCGTAATAATAATATAGATGCAGAAGCTTTTATTAGTTTTTATGAATCTAAAGATTGGATGATAGGAAAAAATAAAATGAAAAATTGGAAACAAGCAATTATTACTTGGGAAAAAAGAGAATATAAAAAACCAACAATGTCAAAGCTAGACTCTCAAATCAATGCTTGGCAAGAAGCTAAAAAATTAATTTAAAAAAAGAAAATATGAAATTACCAAATTTAATAGATTTAACTCCTGAAGGCGAATTAGTAAAAAGAGCAAATATAGGAGAAGAAGGTTATGCTGAGAATGTAGAGTATCATTTACTAATAAGTGTATCAAACTATAGAACTCACATAGAATACTATGGAGAAGATGGTACTTATTTAGATGAAAAACAAATTAAAAAGATTATAGATAAGAAATTATGAAACCACTAAAACAAGAAAACCTACAAGAGCTTACTGAAAAAGTTTTAAACCTGATAGCAAAAACATCAGTAGAAATAGGGCATAAGGCAGATCCTAAAACTCTAGCTAGTTTAAGCAAGATATTTGCTCAGGACTTAATACAAGAGATACGTTTTGGTAAAATGACATTTAATCAAATAGAAGATGCATTTAGATTAGGTATAAGATTTGGAAAAGATGAACCATTTTTAAACATCAGAACTTTTTATAAGTGGACGTATGCCCATAAAAAAGTAATAGATGATGCCACTTATCAAGTAGAAACTTTAAAACAAAAGAATGTTCCATATTATCAAGAACCAATAAAGCTACTCAAATGATAGGTTGGGTAATAGTAACAGCCATTGTAATGTGGCTAATAAGAAAATTAAAATGAAAAAAGAAAAATTTTATAATCCTGATAAGTGTAGCTTATTTAAAATGCAATTTGGATTTGAAGCACCATCAAGAGTTATAGCAGGTAAACGAAAACAAACACAAAATGAAAACAAAAGAGAAAGTCAAGTATTGGCTAAAGATGTATCCTGATTTAAGAGATGATGACAATAGATTATGCTCAAATATTTGGGCAGAAGAACTTGGTCATATTGAAGGTATGACTCAAGAAACACCGATTGTAGAGTTTTTAAAATTATATGCTAGTAATAAATTTACATCAGCACCTAGCATAAAAAGAGCAAGAGCAAAGCTACAAGAAGAGTGTCCTGAATACAGAGGTAAAAAGTATAACTTAAGAAAAGGAATATTACAAGACAAATGGCGTAAAGACTTGGGTTATGATTTACAATAAAGATTTTAAAGAAATAATTAAGGACTTAGATAAACAAAATACTTTAATTATAACAGATCCACCTTACAATGTTAACTGGAATTATGATATTTATAAAGATAATTTAAGCGAAGAAGATTATTTAGAAATGTTTACCCATTTTAAAGATTTTAAATTAGTTGTCATACATTACATAGAAGACATAATAAAATTTATAGTGCCGACAATGGGAGTTCCAACAAAAGTAGTTCAATGGGTTTACAATAGTAATATGGGAAAACAACATAGAAGTATAGCATTTTTTAATTGTAAGCCTGATTTTAATAAAGTAAAACAAAAACCAAAAAATCCTGATGACATAAGAGTAAATTCTGAAGTTAAATTATACGATTGGTGGAATATTAATTTAGTAAAAAATGTAAGTAAAGAAAAAGAAAATTATTCTAATCAAATACCTGAAAAAGTTTTAGGTAATATAATAAAAACTACAGCAAATAATGAAACAATTTTCGATCCTTTTATGGGTAGCGGTTCTACTTTAGCAGTTGCAACTAAGTTGGGGTTTAAATATATTGGATGCGATATATCAGAAAAAGCATTTGCAATTACAAAAGAAAGATTGAGTAAAATTGAAAATAATTTATTCAGATGAAAAAGACAATAAGTAAATTAAAAAAAGAACTAGACAAATGGTTTAGTTTGTTCATTCGATTAAGAGATGCAACAGATGAAGGAATGGTACAATGCTTCACTTGCGGTTGTATAAAGCATTATAAAAAAGGAATGCAGAATGGGCACTTTCAATCAAGAAGTTTCTTAGCCACGAGATTTGATGAAGAAAATTGTCAACCGCAATGCGTAGGATGTAATATGTTCAAGCAGGGGGAACAATATAAATTTGCTTTAAATTTAGAAGCTAAGTATGGTGAAGGAACAGCAGAAGAACTACAATTTTTAGCTAAGTCAATAGTCAAGTTTACTAGGAGTGATTATGAAGAAAAGATAGGTTATTACAAAGACCTTGTTGAAAAGTTAAAAAAAGACAAAGGGATTGAATAAACTTTTATATTAAGTTTGCGTATGCGGAAAACGATTTATGCTAACGAAGAACACCAACAAGCAATAGAAACTTATTTAATAATGTGTGAAGAATTTGTAAAAGAAACAAGCACAAAAGTAAGATATCAAAACTACATAGGAGTTATAGATTTAATTCTAGAATATCATAATAATTACGGTTCAGGAACAAAAGAACACAACTTCTTTGATTGGTTAATGATAATCCCTATAAATGTATCAGTTGCAACTAATGGTTATTTTGCAGCCTTAGAAACCAAAGGAAATAGAGCAGCACTAAGAACTTATAGGATAATACTTGATGAATTACTGCAAGAAACAGTAGATAAGATTGATAGAATAACTCCTGCTGATGACTGAGATATATAAAGAAATAGCAAAATTATCAGATAAGTTTAGGACTATGGCTTATGGTCTTACAACTGATAAGAATAAAATAGATAATGCTGTTCAGGAACTGATGTTATATTTTCTTCAACAGATGAATCCTGAAACTTTAAAATCAATTTACGATAAAGACGGAATTGAAGGAATTACCAAGTATGGATCTGTAGCACTAAGACGTTCTTTAACAAGCCCAAGAAGCAATTTTTTTTATAAGTATGAAAAATATTACACACATATTGATGGTGGCTCTTATTCTGCTAACACAACTTTTAGTAATGATGATGTGGCTTGTAATATTGCTAATAATAAAAACATATCAAATATTCCAAATGAAAAAATAGATAATTGGCAATGGACAAAGCTAGAAGAAATTGACCAAGCCTTAGAAGAATCAGATTTCAGTTGGTACGATAAGAAGGTTTTTGAACTTTATTATTATGAAGGCAACACCCTTGATTCACTAGCTAAGAAAACAAGTATAAGCAGAAACAGCCTATTTACTACAATAGATAAAGTTAGAACAATAATTAAAAAGAAGTTGAATGAATATAAATAAAATATACAATGAAAACTGTTTAGACACTATGGAAAGAATGGATGATAATTTTATAGATTTAACAGTTACATCTCCGCCTTATGATAATTTAAGAACTTATAATGGATATAGTTTTGACTTTGAAAATATAGCAAAGGAATTATATAGAGTAACTAAAGAAGGTGGTGTAGTTGTTTGGCTTGTTGGAGATGCTACAGTAAAAGGTAGTGAAACAGGAACGAGTTTCAAACAAGCCTTATACTTTATAGAATGTGGTTTTAAATTGCACGATACTATGATATGGCAAAAGACAAATCCTATGCCAAAAATAAAAACAAAAAGATATTTTGATTGTTTTGAATATATGTTTGTTTTTACAAAAGGTAAACCCAAAACTTTTAACCCTATTTTAGTAGATTGTAAAAGCGCAGGTAAACTTTATAATTCTACTTGTAAAAATATAGGTGGAGAAAACGGAAGAACAAAAAAAACATTTATACTAAATAATAAAAGATATAAAAATAATATTTGGGAAATAGCAATAGCACAAAATAAAACAGGGCATCCTGCGGTATTCCCTGAAAAAATAGCAAACGACCATATAAAAAGTTGGTCAAATGAAGGAGATTTAGTTTATGATTGCTTTATGGGAAGCGGAACAACTGCAAAGATGAGTATTTTAAATAAAAGAAACTATATAGGAAGTGAGATGAGTTCTGAATATTGTGATATAATAAGACAAAGATTGAGCGCACAACAAAAAGAATTGTTTTAATATGAATAAGTTCTTTGTTCCTGATGAAATATATAAGGATAGAATATCTATCTGTAGAGAATGTGTTTATTATTTTAAACCAACAGGGACTTGTAAAGATTGCGGCTGCTTTATGAAAATCAAGGCACGTCTTGCACCTATGGAATGCAGTCAAAAGAAATGGCAAAAAACAACTGAGATAGAAACTCCTGATGATTTACCTCAAGAGATTATAGATGAAATATTAGATATGTGGGATGACTTAAAAACAGGAAGAGCAAAAGATGTAGCAGCTAAAAAACGTATGATAGAAACTTACAATACAATATATATGACTAATTATGGAACAGGAACTAATTGTGGTTCTTGTTTGTCAACTTGTTATGATGGAATAAAAAAACTATATAATAAATACAATGAATAAAAAAAACTACAAATCAATAAAGTCAGTTCTACGCTATCATATTAAAAAAAATGTGAAAAGCCTTTGGACTTGGGATCAAGGTGAAGATGAAAACTTTACTTGCATCTATGAAAACTATTCAGGCGATGACAGAATCTATACTAGCCAACAACTTTTAAAGCTCTTGGAAAAATGAAGATAATCTTACTAATACTAGCAGTCTTTGTAGTAAGTGCAATAGTTCTTTTCTTTATTGACTGCAAGTTAAATGGAAATAAAAATAAAAAATTAAATAATAACCTAAAAAGAATGAATGATGCCAATAGATTATAAAGAAACAACAGAGCCAAGTTACTACTCTGGAACTAAATATGGATACTCAGCTAGGAAAGTAGTTGAAGACTTTAACTTATCTTACAATGTAGGTACGTCAGTAAGTTATTTACTTAGAGCGGGAAAGAAAGAAGGAAACCCTGCTGAACAAGATATACAAAAAGCAATAAACCATTTACACTTTGAACTAGACAATCTGTATAAGAAAAGTGAGCAATGACTTTATATGCTTGTAAATGTGGTAAAGAAGAAAAAGAAGTAGCAAAGGCTAAGATTATCTTTGTTGATGGAAAATGGGTTACTGATGTTAAATGTGGATGTGGTAAGTATATGGATAGCGAACCAACAGAAGGTATGCCTAATCTAAAACGTACAGAACCATCACTAAGTAAAAGACGTGATATGCTATGGGATGGGGCTAAAGAAAAGCTAATAGGTGAAAGAGGTGTAAACGAGCCTTTTGATTAATGAACTTTGCTATAAACAATAAGCAGGATAAACAAAGTCTTTTTAATTACTTAAAAGAACTTGATAACAATTACATAGTAAGCGTAAAGAAACAAAGAAACAATAGGTCTAATATGCAGAACAATTATTACTGGGCTTGTATAGTACAACCATTAAGTCAAGAGCTAGGCTACTTTCCTGATGAAATGCACGATTGCCTGAAAGTAAAGTTTGCAAGTGAATGGCAAAGCATAGAGATAAACGATAAACAGATAGGACTACAAACAGTAAACAGTACAGCTAGAATGAACACTAAAGACTTTGAAGTATATGCAAACCAAATAAGGATATGGGCTTTAAGTGAATTAGGTATAAGACTAATGCTTCCAAATGAATTCAAGTAAGTTTCTATTATATAATGACAACTTGATTAATCAAATTATTTCAAAATGAGTACACACGGTGGAAAAAGAACAGGAGCAGGGCGTAAGGCAAAAGCAGAAGAACAAAAGCTAATAGAGAATCTAACACCTATGAATGCAATGGCTTTAGAGTCATTACAAAAAGGATTAGAGAAAAAGGAACAATGGGCGGTTAAATTATTCTTTGAATACTTCTATGGCAAACCTCAGCAAAGGGTAGATGTAACATCTAATGAAGAAAGCCTTAATATGCCTTTAATAAACTTTGTAAAAACTGGATCTTAACGAAAAATATAATCCTTTATTTCAATCGGATGCTAGATACTTCATTATCACAGGTGGTAGAGGTTCTGGCAAGTCATTTGCTGTTACAGTATTCTTAACGCTTCTTACAATGTCTAGAAATATTAGAGTTTTGTTTACTAGATACACTATGGTATCGGCTCACTTATCTATCATTCCTGAGTTCTTAGAAAAGATAGGTCTTTTAGGTTATGAGAATATATTTAGTGTAAATAAAGCTGAGGTAGTAAATTTAAAGAATAAATCCGACATTCTATTTAGAGGCATAAAGACATCAGCAGGAAATCAAACGGCTTCACTTAAATCTTTAACAGGAGTGTCTAATTGGGTGCTTGATGAAGCTGAAGAACTTATAGATGAAAACATCTTTGACACAATAGACCTTAGTATTAGAGAGAAGAATATACAGAATAGAGTAATACTAATTTTGAATCCTGTTACCAAAGAGCATTGGATTTATAATAGGTTTTTTCAAGACAAAGGCGTTGAAGCAGGTTTTAATGGTGTTAAAGACAATGTGTGCTATATCCACAGTACATACCTAGATAACGTAGAAAATCTCTCTACGAGTTTCCTAGGGCGTATTAAGAGCATAAAGCATACTAACTTTAAAAAGTACCAACATAAAATTTTAGGAGGTTGGTTAGACAAGGCTGAGGGTGTAGTATTTGAGAATTGGACAATTGGAGAATTTAATCCTGATAACCTACAAACTTCTTGTGGAATGGACTTTGGTTTTAGTATAGACCCTGACTCACTTACAGAAGTAGCTATTGATAAGAAGCATAAAAAGATATACCTTAAAGAACATATATATCGTAATGGTTTAAAGAGTCAAGAACTAGCTGCAATCATATTAGAGAAAGTAGATAATACTTTAATAATAGCCGATTCAGCAGAGCCAAGACTGATTGCTGATCTTAAACATTTAGGTGTAAACATTAAACCAGTTAAGAAAGGAACTATTGAAAGTGGTATAACTAGAATGCAAGATTATCAATTAGTTGTATCACCTGAATCTACAAACATAGCCAAAGAATTAAACAATTATGTATATGCCGATAAAGGTTCAAAATTATACGTGGACAATTACAATCACGCAATAGACGGAATAAGGTACAATATTATTTATCACTTAGATAATCCAAATGCAGGGAGGTATTTCGTACAGTAAACTAAATATCAACTTTTTCTATTATATAACAAGAACACTATGAAAGTAAAGATTAAGAAGGGCGGTAAGGTAAAGCAGTTCAAATTAATAAACAGTTGGTCAGATGTAACGTTAGAAACTTGGCTAAAATTAATTGAATTTGATACAGGGAATAAAGCAGAAGAAGCAGAAGAAACAATAGCAGCCTTATCTAATATGCCTAAGCAATTAATCAATCAGCTTAGTTTGAGAGATGTTGCTGTAATAATGGGCGAGGTTGCAAAATTACAAGCAGGACAAGATAGTTCTTTAAAAAGGATAATTGAAATAAATGGAGTAGAGTATGGTTTTCATCCGAAGTTGGATGACATTACTCTCGGAGAATATGCCGATTTGGAAACGTTTATAAAGAATGGAATAGAAAAACACTTGCCAGAGATTATGGCGGTTCTTTATAGACCTGTAACAGAAAAGACAGATAGTGGAGTTTATACCATTAAGGCATATGATGACAGTTTAACTATACGAGCTGAAGAAATGAAAAAGATGTCAGCAGAACAAGTGCAAGGAGCGCTGGTTTTTTTTTATCGTTTCGTGAACGTATTGTCAATGACTTCGCAATCATCTTTGATGCAGACGCTGAAGGAAATGAAGGAGCAATTGCAAGTGAATCCTTCGCAGAAAAATGGGGATGGTTCGGAGTGATGTATCGCTTGACAAATGGTGAAATAGTAAACTTAGAAAGAATAACAAATCTTAGCCTCTTAGAATGTTTAACTTGGTTAAGTTATGAAACAGATTTAAACGAAAGTCAAAAAACAAAATTAAATGGTAAGCAACAAAACTTATAACAACGTAGTCAATACTCTTTTAAGACTTGGAGAATATCATCAGCAAATTAGTACAACTTCTGTAGGGGATATATACGATATCAATCTTGAAAAGATGCAGAAGTTTCCATTGCTTCACATAAACCCCACTTCAGTATCAACAGGAGATGCTACACTAACTTACAATTTCCAAATATTTATTATGGATATGGTAGATGAAAAAGCAGATTGGACTGAGAACAATGCTGATGCTGACTTTTCAAAACTTTACAAAACATTGAGCAACGAGCAAGATGTATTTAATGAGACACTACAAATCTCTACAGATTTTATAGGAATGTTAAGACATTCAAAGCAACAGTCTTTAGAAGGAACAAATGATATTAATGCACCTCTTTATTTTACAGATGGTCAATTTACAATAGAACCATTTCAAGAAAGGTTTGATAATCTTTGCTGTGGTTGGGTTTTTAGCATTGGTGTGTTAGTTCACAATGACTTTCAAACTTGTAATATTCCTGTTACTAATGCAGGATCAGGATACTAATGAAATTTAAAATAGGAAAATATAAAATAATAATTGGTTTTTTTAAAATAACAATAAAACTATGAAGTATGAAGATTTAATAGAGAAGCTAGAGGCAATCAGTATTGAACTAGAAACATATAATGACTATCCTGATTCAGCTAGTAATAATGCAAAAAGAGCTATTAAATGGAAAAAGGAAAATGGTAGTGATTGCGGCACAAGAGTTGGATGGACAAGAGCTTCACAATTAGCAGGTAAAAAGAATATAAGTAGAGATACAATAGCTAGAATGGCATCATTCAAAAGACACCAACAGCATAAGGACGTACCATACTCAGAGGGTTGCGGTGGTCTTATGTGGGATGCTTGGGGTGGTACATCAGGTGTAGAATGGGCAATAAATAAATTAAAACAAATCGATAAAAAATAATTATGGCAGACTTAACAGTAACAATCACAGAAGCGGTTACGCTTAACTCCTCTAATAGGGGTTCAACAAATTCAATAACAACTACAGGGATAGTAGATGTGCTTGAAAGAATTTTAACTTGCACACAAGCACAAGTTACAACAGTAGCAGTTTTTAATTCAACACCATACGGAGCAGACGGTGCTTTAGATGTAGAGAACTGTAAATACTTTAGAATAACTAATTTGAGTGCTACAGAAGATATGAAGGTTGCTTTTGTAACTTCAGCTTCTAATTATCAAGTAACAGTAAGAGCAGGTGGCTCTCATATATTGTTTCAAGCAGAAGAAGGAATTTTTGGAGATGATGATGCTAGTCCATTATTCCCTACGTTACAAGATATAGTAACAGTAGAAGTAAAGCCTTCAGGCTCAGAGGATGTTCAGGTAGAACTGTTTGCAGGGCTTGTATAAATGGATACAGATAATATAGAAAGGTACTTAAATAGTTTTGGTAAACAAGTAGTAAATCGAGCGAAAGGGAATTTACAGAAAGCAGGTAAAGGCGGTAAGTTAGAAGAATCAATACGCTTTGAAGTAATCTCTGATGCTGATGGATTTACAGTACAATTCTATATGTCTAGTTATGGAACTTTTGTAGATAAAGGAGTTTCAGGAACACAAACAAAAAGAAGTTTTAAGGATTACAAAAGTAGAGTAATAAAAAGCCCTTATAGTTATAAAAATTCAAAAGGACATTCTCAACCACCAAGTAGTGCTTTAGATAAATGGGCTGTTAAAAAAGGAATAGCACCAAGAGACGCAAAAGGTAAGTTTATGAAAAGAAAAACTTTAACATTTTTACTTGCTAGAAGTATTGGTAGAAATGGGATTCAAGGAATTAGTTTCTTTCAAAAACCTTTAGGATTAGGACTTAAACAATTTGGTCAAGATTTATTAGAAAATGTGAAAGAAGATATTATAGATACACTCAATAAAACAACAGTAAATTAAAGAAAATGCCATATACAACACAAGTAGTCCAATCAACCCCATTTCTTACAACCCCTGTAGGACAAAAATTAATAGCAGGAATTTCTAACGATTTGTGTGTAGCGAATGAGCAGAATGTCAAATTTTGTTTTGAAATTCTCATTGCACTTGACAACTCTCTTACAGCACCTTCGCCATTAAATATCAATACCTTAGTCTCCCTAGGTGTATTTAAAACGACACCAAACAATGCGGGTGTAGGGTTATTAGATATTAGTAGTATTTTGCAAAATTATGTTTCTGCTGACAATTTAGCTACAGATGATTCTTCATTTAAAATAAACGCTGCTGACGGAAGACCAATACCAATACACCTTATAGACTTTTACAGTAGAACTTCAAATGCCTTCAAATATTTTAGGGTTGATGGTTATACCGAATATACAGATTCAAGTGGTGTAGTACAAACAACAAGCCCTGTAAATGTAATGCTCAGTTCAATTATTAATTGTTATGTTAAAGATACTGATTTGTTAGAATGGACAGATAGCACCTATACTGGTAATGCTTTTGGGTTTAGTTATAATTTAGAACCTTTTGCAATTAAAACAGGTGAACAAAGAAAATTCTTAAGTAATTCCCCTTCTACTTTATTTGCTAAAGAGGGTGATTATGGAACATTATCTTATTTAGGGCAGAGTACTTTCCCACCTACAACGGGAACTTTTACAGATGATGTTAGTTATTATAAAGTGAGTATGTTTGATTCAAGCGATTCATCTTTAGGGACATATGATATTGATAGAACTACAGCACGAGGGGCATATGATGGAACAGTTAATGTCGGTGGTGATGGTCAAAACAGAATTTTATATCTTGGATCTTTTCCTGCTAATTTAAAAGTTAAGACTGAGTTTAACACTCAATTAAGTAGTGGGAACTTAGCATATTATACAATTGGGCTGTATGATGTCTCTAACAGTCTTATTTCAGAAGAGAAAAAAATAAACCTACTTTGTCCAAATTTAAAAGGATATGAATCAATTAGAATAACTTGGTTGAATCAATATGGAACTTGGGATTATTATACATTTGACAAAAAATCAGTCAAGAAGATAACAGCACAAGAATCTACCTACCAACAATCAGACGGTACTTGGAATTCTAGTCTTTATGAGCCTTATGGATATAAAGGTGGTAAAAAAACATTCAGGGTAAATGCTAAAGAAAATGTAACTGTGAATACAGATTATATTAGCGAAGAACACTCAGATTGGTTTGAAGAACTTGTAAACAGCCCTGAAGTTTATATTTTAAAAGATTGGCAATCACCAAGACAAAAAACATCTCCATATACGTCAGGAAGTTTTCGAGATGATATGATGAATCAATATGCAACTCCTGTAAGGGTTTCAAGCAGAGGATTCACTAAAAAAACAATAGCAAACGACAAGTTAATACAATACACTTTTGAAGTTGAAAAGAGTAGAACACTAAATACTCAGACAATATAATGTCAGTACAATTAATAGTATATCCACAATGGTATAATGGGGTTTTAAACCCAATATCAGGTCCGAGTTGGAATCAAATGATTGCGTATCCTTCTGACTTTACAATGACTTCTACGTCTCACGTAGTGACTAATCCTTCAGCACTATCTCTAATTGTTATTGCGAGTCTTTTCCCTACAATGATTCCTAATAAATGGTATGGGTACTACAGGGCAGGATTCGGTGGAGTTACAGGTGGGCTTAACAGTTTAAAATTACACACCACATCTAGTGGTACATTTCAAAGGTTAAGTGGAATGACTGCGGGAGGGTTGTATGATGTTAAAATCACTTGGGATTCAAGCCACGCTAGACAAGTTATGCTCAAAATATATAACGGAACTACGATTGTTTCTACACAATACCCTACACCTACTGCACCTACATATGAAGTAACATTGCAATTTACAGCACCTAGTGCTGATGATACTGTTATCAATATAGATTATAATGATGGGGTTGCGTTTACTATCATTACAGAAGTATCTTGTAAATTAGCAGGACAAGCACCTCCAACACCTATTCAGAATCTAAGTAATGGGGCTGTTAGTTGTGATCTCTACGAAGATGAAGATATACCTTTGACACTAAGTGTAGACAATTTCAAGAATGCCGCTGAACAAGTGCATTCATATTCTAAGGCTTTTAACTTGCCAGGAACAAAAAGAAATAATCAGATATTTGATAATCTGTTTGAGGTTACTCGCTATGTAGATGGAAATAGTATTCTCTTTAATCCATTAATTAGAACAAAGGCGGTATTAAAACAAGATGGAGTTTTATTGTTTGAAGGGTTTTTAAGAATGTTAGATATTTCAGAGAAAGAAGGGGAACTAAGTTATAATGTAAACCTTTATTCAGAAGTGATAGCTTTAGCAGATACATTAGAAGATAGAAAATTTAGTGACTTAGGTTTTCAAGAACTTGAACACGACTACACTTATAGTAACATTAGGAACAGTTGGGTTGGTGGGTTGGTATTGCTTAATCCTTTACCTGCAGGAACTTTTGCAGGAACAGCAGGTGCTACAACAACAGGCGTTTTAAGATATCCTTTTGTAGATTGGAATCATCAATTTAACGTTAGTCTTACAAGTGGGAATCCTGAACTACCGAATTTAGAAAGTGCTTTTAGACCTTGGATTAGATTGAAATATATAATAGATATGATTTTTAATGCTACAGAATTCACTTATAGTTCTAACTTTTTTAATACTTCTGACTTCGAGAAATTATTTATGGATTTCAATTGGGGTGAAGGCAATGCACCTGTTACAATTAATTCTTCAGGTGGTGTAACAATTGATACATTACAAGGTCTAACCACTTCTTTTAGTAATATTCTTTTTCAAGCCATTCCAGGTTCACCTTTGTCTAGTTCTTTTGGGTTTGATTTTTCCACAGGAGTTTTTACAGCACTACAAGATGGACAAACCTATGACTGTGTTATTAGTGTGCCATTTCAGGCTCAGACCATAACAGGAGCTACTGTTATTGCAGAATTGGTAGTAAATGGTGTTGTAACTGCAAATTTCACACATACCTTTGCAACTTGGTTTAATCCTACTACTTGGTTGTTAAGTGTTAGTATAACCTTAAATGCAGGAGAAACTTGGTATCTTCAAGCAAAAGAAACTGCTGCGGGAAATGCAGCCGTAAGAGATATTTCTCCAACCCCTGCTTTAACTCTAATCACAAACTCAACACAAACGACTAATGCAACTCTTTTAGAAACTTTAAGAGGAGACTTAGGACAATGGGAATTTTTAAAAGGTATAATGACTATGTTTAATTTAATTACTATGCCGAATCCTGACAATCCTAATGAGCTAATCATAGAGCCTTATTCAGAAGTATTTGCCACCCCAACTTCAACAGGTACTAATTTAGCTTCAAGAGGAATACAGCATAATTGGACTGATAAAATAGATATTACACAAATGAAACTAGAACCTTTGGCTGATTTAAAGTCAAGAGTTATATTTCAATATGCAGAAGATGATGAAGATTTTTGTTTTAATGAATACAAAAGACAAGTACAGCCAATAGGTTTATCAGGAGACTCAGGACATTTATACGGAAGTAAATTGTGGGATGCAAGAAATTTGAATCTTTTAGAAGGAACAGAAACAATATCAGCAGAACCTTTTGCAGCTACAATCCCTGCTGCATTAATGCCACAATATACAGATTTTATTATACCTAAAATTTATGCAAGTGAAGATGGTGCAGAAACTGAAGGGTTTAATAACGCACCAAGAATAATGTATCAAAATGGAGTTCATAATTTAACAAGTTGTACTTACCAAGTACCTGCACAAAATGGGGGTGGTGCTGTTTCTTTTGAAGATGAATACTTAAGATTTAGTCATTTAACTGATGTACCGACAGTTCTGGGTGACACATTTGATTATAATTTCGGAGAATGTCAATTATTGCCAGGAGTTGGAATGCCTGTTACTTCTAATTTATTCAATATTCATTGGCTGCCTTATTATGCAGAACTTTACAATCCTAATACTAGAACTATGAACATTAAAGTAAATCTTGATGCTGGTGACATATCTAGATTTGAATTTAATGACCGAGTTATGATTAAGAACCGAGTTTATCGAGTGAATGAAATAAATTACAAACCAAACGATTTATCAACTGTTGAATTTATACTTATAGGCTAATGGCAAGACCAAAATATCCAATTACACCAATTACAGGGCTTACAATAGCACCTTATGGCGTTTCAGCTTTAGGGGTTGTTACTTTTGTAGATAAGCAAGGAAATCAAATAACACCAAACCAAGTACAATGTGAAGCTTATGGATATACCTACAACCCAGACTCCAACACTTGTAGTACGTTTAGGTTTAACACAAAACTAAATAATGTATTTGATAATTTTAGTAATTCCATAAATGGGGCAAATAATGTGGTGCAAACAGGGGCAATAAATACTTATGTATTAGGAGAAGAAAATACAGTAAGAAGTTTATCAAGAAATAATATAGTAATTGGAAAGAAGAATGAAATCGCTGCAAGTATTAATAATGCTAATGTCTATGGTGTTTTAGGTGAAGCTACAGCATCTAACTCAATCGTCTTAGGGGGTAACGCTGCTGCTGATAATTTAGGAGAAAGACAAACAATGACTTTTATGTATGGAAAACAAACAACTGATGGGAGTACAGTTGATGCTTTCCTTAATAACACAACAGATAGTTATTTTGTAGTACCTGAAAATACAGCTATTTATTTCCAATCAGAAACTTTAGCAGTAAGAGTTGGGGGTTCTTCAGGTTCAGGAGCAGTTGGTGATTTCAAATCTTGGGTTGAAAGGGGTGTTGTAAAAAATGCAGCAGGAACATTAAGCATAGACAGATCAAGAACATCTCCTGCTGATTCAGGAACTACTACAGGTTGGAGTCCTATTAATTCAGTATCAGGAACAAACTTCTTACAAACAGTAAAAGGTGCAGCAAATATGACAATAGAATGGGCGTCTACAATTAGAATGACACAAATAAAAACAGGAGTTACATTATCATAATGAATGAGATACTACAATTAATAGAAGGTTATGGATTACCATTAGTGTTATTACTCGGAGCATTGTATGCTTTGTATAGATTTCTAGTGTTTAGTTTATATGAAGTAAAAAATCAATTCTCTAGACATCACGAAAAGAATGCAGATAATATGGAAGAGATAAAAAGAAAGATAGATATTATTTTAGAATTTATAAAGAAATAAGATATGGCAAATAAAGTAGTTTTAGAAGCAGAAGTAAAATCAAATATAGGAGAAGTATCTAAAGATGCTGGTTCATTAGCTGGAGAATTTAAAGTTATGGGGGTTTCTTTAAACTCAGTTAAAGCAGGATTTGTGTCTGTAGGTAACACAGCAAAAGCATCATTTGCAACTATAAAAGCAGGAATAATGAGTACAGGGATAGGTGCTTTACTTATAGCTGTTACTTCATTAATAAGTTACTTTACAAATACTAAAAGAGGTGCTGACCAATTAAGCCAAGCATTTACTGCTATGGGTGCAACTGTAGATGTTTTAACAGATAGATTTTCTCGTATGGGTGAAATAATTACTTTAGTTTTTAGTGGTAAATTTAAAGAAGCGGGAGAAGTTGCTAAAGGAATTTTCTCAGGTATAACTGATGAAATAGGTAAAGAAGTAGATGCTATGGTTGCTTTAAAGCAAAGAACACAAGATCTTAGGGATGCTGATAATGAGTTTATGATTCAGAAAGCAGCAACTAGACAAGAGATTGAAAAAGCTAGGTTAATTGCAGAAGATGAAACAAAGTCAGCAAAAGAAAGGCTAGATAATTTAACAAAGGCTCTAGAACTTGAAGAAAAGACTACTAAGAGAGAATTAGAGTTAGCAACAGAAAGGTTAGCCATACAAGAAGAAGAAATGGCTTTAAGTGAAAATTCAGCTGAAGATGAAGCAAGATTAGCACAATTAAAAGTTGAATTAATTGAAAAAGAAACAGCTTCTGTTAAAATGAGAAGAAGGGTTGTAACTGAGGTAAATAGTTTAGAACGAGAAATAGCAGCTGAAGAAAAATCAAGGAGAGATGAAACTAAAATAGAACTTACTGCTATGGATAATATGTTTGAGCAGAGCATAAATAAAAAAATTGAGCTTCTTGGAGAATTAGCTAAAGCAGAAGACATTAATTTTGAAAAGAAGAAAACAATTGAAATGTCTTTACAAGAATTATCTGAAAAGCGGATAGAATGGGCTGCTATGACAGAAAACGAAAGGCTAAATGTTGCTAAAAATACTTTAAATGACTTGACTAAAATAGCAGGTGAAGAAACAGAAACAGGCAGAGCTTTAGCAATTACAGCTACCACAATAGACACTTATCAATCAGCAATGGCTTCTTATAAATCTTTATCAGGTATTCCTGTTGTAGGTCCTGTTCTTGGTGGAATAGCAGCGGCAGCAGCAATAGCTATGGGGTTAAAAAATATACAAGCAATAAAAAGTGCAAGTTCATCAGGTGGCGTTGACGGTGGTGTAAATATACCTTCAGGTGGTGATTTAGCCCCTCAAACACCTGCTCCTCAAATGATGTCAGGTGCTTTTGATTTAACAGGTGGAGTGGCTCCTGAGCCTGTTAGGGCTTTCGTAGTAACAGACGAAATGACATCGAGTCAAAACCAATTAGCCAATATAAGACGTAGAGCTACAATTTAAAAATCAAACGAATACTAATTTAATCTATTATATAATATGCCTTGCGAAGAATGTGAAAATGGAAAAGTAAAATGGGGAAAGACAGGAGAATGTCAATATGACTCCATATCTGAATGTGAAGCAGATAACAAAGACTATTACGAAAAGACTACATCTATTGTAGAACTTGTAATAAATGATGATAACCAAGAACTTGCGATAGACGCTATTAGCCTTGTTTCTGCTCCTGCAATCGAACAGGACTTTGTTTATTTTGGTAAAGAGAAAAACAACTTGACATTTGCTAAGGTAGACGAAGAAAAGAGAATGCTCGTTAGTCCCGCTTTAATTCCTAATAAGCAAATATTCAGATACGACCCAAATACCGATTCAGAATACTATGTTTACTTTAGCCCTGAAACCGTAAGAAAAGCGTCGGAACTCTATTTAAAACATAACAACCACCATAAAGCTACCTATGAACACCAAGATAGAGTGTCAGGTGTTTTAACTGTAGAGTCTTGGATTAAGGAAGGCGATATGGATAAGTCAAAACTTTACGGATTTGATTTGCCAAATGGAACGTGGTTCGTAAAAATGAAAATAAACAATGATGACTTATGGTCTAAAGTAAAAGATGGCGAACTTCGTGGTTTATCTATCGAAGGCTACTTTACTGATAAGATGGAAACAATGTCAGAAAAAGCGCCAACCAATGAAGAAATACTAAAAGCTTTAAATGAAATAATCACAAAATCAAACGTATAGAAAATATTTCTATTATATAACAAACTCACACTAATACAAAACAACTATGGATTTAAAAGAACAAATTTTAGTAGCTCTTGGTCTTGACAAAAAAGAAAAAGAAGTTACGTTAGCTTGGCAGTCAAAAAGCGAAGATGGAACCATTTTCGTAAGCACAGCAGAAGAGCTAGAAGCAGGAGTCGACATCTCAGTATTAACGGAAGACGGAACGACGATATTATTACCTGTTGGAACGTATAAGACGGACACAGGGGTATCCTTCAGAGTAGAAGAAGAAGGTATTGTTGCTGAAGTTATCGAATCAGAAACTGAAGAAGTTGAAGAAGAAGAATTATCAGAAGAATCAGTTGAATTAGCCCCTGAAGATGATGACAGAAAAGAAGAAGCTGACGTTGCTGACTGGAAAGGAATGGAGAAAAGAATCCAGAACTTAGAGGATGCTGTCGCTGATCTTAAAAGAGAAAAAGTAGGTGGTGATGATGATGTTGAAGAAATGTCAGAAGAAACTCCTTCAACAAATCCAAAATCAATAAAAACTACAGAAGTAGTTGAATTTTCAGCAGAAGAAGTTGCAGCAATTAAAGCTGAGAACGAAAAATTAAAAACAGAATTAGCAGAAAGTCCTGCTGATGCTCCAATAAACACAAACAAATTTAGTTCGGAAAGACCAACTCCAACTGCACAAGATTTCAGAAGAATGACTAAGCAGGAGAAATTCTTATACAACTTAAATAAATATTAATAACTAAAAAAACAAAAAAAAATGGCGTTTACAACAGTTTCAAATTATGCGGGGAAAAGTGCGGGATTCTATATTTCTGCAAGTTTAAAAGCATCAAACTCGTTAGATTATCTAACAATGATAGAAAATATCAAGTATAAAAGTAACATCCAAGCGATGAATAACACAGTATCTGCTGTTGCAGACGCAACGTGTGATTTCACTTCAGCAGGAACTCTTGCTTTAACCGAGAAGGTACTCGAACCGAAGAACCTACAGGTGAATCTTGACTTATGCAAGAAAACTTTATTAGATTCTTGGGAAGCTCTACAAATGAGAGCAGGAGCAGGCGCTCCACCACCAGCATCTTTTGATGACTATGTTATCTCTTATATGGGAGAAATCATTGCTCAAGCAACTGAAGATTCAATCTGGACAGGAACTGCTGTAGCAGGGAAATTCAATGGATTCTTAGGGGCTGCAACAGGTTTATTACTTCCTGGCGTTGACGGAACAGTTGTTCAAGATGCAGCAGCAGGTGCTTATACAGCAGCTACAATTATTGCAGAGCTTCAAGGTGCAGTAGCTTCTATACCTACAACAACTTTAGGAAAAGAAGACTTACATATCTATATGAGTCAAAGAACTTACCAATACTATATTTCAGCAGTATCTACTTTAGGATATGTAAATGCTTACAATATGAATGGCGATTATCAACCAATGTTTGAAGGTTATAAAATTGCTCCTTGTAACGGAATGGCAGAGAACGAATTAGTAATAGCTCAGAAGTCAAATATGTTCTTCGGGACTGACTTGATTTCTGACGCTACGAGAATTACTTTGATGGATATGGCTGCTTTGGACGGAAGTGACAATATGAGATTAGTTGCTCGTTACTCAGCAGGTGTTCAAACAGGAACAGGAGCTGATATCGTAAGACAGTCGTAAATAAAATAAATAAATAGACGCAGGGGTGTAAAAACCTCTGCTTCTTTAACTCTAAAAAATATAAAAATATGGCTTGTACAGCATTAACGAAGGGAAGAGGCTTAGACTGTAACCGAGTATCGGGAGGAGTAAAGTACATCT
>Ga0208667_1000314_pt1 | contig 21889 bp, 24 predicted proteins | sample 11BtaG_FD_184085 | JGI IMG/M metagenome (GOLD analysis project Ga0208667, IMG submission 184085) | Marine viral communities from the Subarctic Pacific Ocean - 11B_ETSP_OMZ_AT15265_CsCl metaG (SPAdes) (version 2) | ecosystem: Environmental > Aquatic > Marine > Oceanic | place: Pacific Ocean... | reverse complement strand
GAAAAGAGATTATTTATATTTTATACAGTCAGATTTAACAGGAATGATAAAGGTAGGTAGATCTAAAAACCCACAAAAAAGATTAAAACAGCTTCAAACTGGTAATCCTAATAGGTTGAAATTAATAGCTTCATTTAGAGAAAAAGGCAGCGAAGAAAAATATTTACATGAAGTTTTGAATAGTTATAAGCAAAAAGGTGAATGGTTTTCTTATCAATGTGTAGGAAGCATTCCTGACGACTATTATGATCAACTCCCGTTTGGAGTATTTGACGATTGGTGGAAAAATGAATAGAAAAGATTACAAAGAAATTTGTCTTGAGTGAAACAATGTTTTATTTGAGGCATGAAAAAATTGATCCATACGATGAAGAAATGTTTCCTCCTCAAGAGTATGAAGCTTATGAAAAGCTATCAAAGCCTAATACATTATTTATAGATCCAATAACAGATAAATCAAAAATAGAAAAATTAAATAGCAAAAATGTAAACGGCGTAAATTCTAAAATTTTTAAAATAATTCAGGATTTAGAAAGTATAGTACAACATAAAAGAGATTTGTATGGAGAACCTAATCTAACAGGTAAGATCTATATTTATGAAGATGATGACCCAATGCAACCTTATGGTTTTGTTAAATATCATTTTGTAGATATAGAAGAAGCAGGGGGGTCAGATGATATTAGAGTGTGGGGAATGGTTGAATTTGAAAAAACATATGAAGATGATGAAAAATTACCTGATCATGGTTATCATCAGCATATGATGTCAAGAGACACAAAAAGAGGTTTTGGTCCTTTACTTTTTGAATTGTTTTTAGAATATGTTTCAAGAAGAGGAAGTGCAGCTGTTTGTGACAGAAACTCTATAACTCCAGAAGCACAAAAACGTTTCATGGTATATTCAGTTAGAAGTGATGTTGAAAAAATACAGCTTGATATTTCTGATGAAGAGTCAGAGAGACTTGGTTACTCTCAATTATATCCTGACATGGAATTTGGAGAAAAAGGTAGAACAAAACAAGGAATTGCTATAAGGCATAAAGAAAAAGATTGGCATCAAAGCATATTTTCAAAAGCGTTAAGAAAAAAAGATTTAAAAACGTTCGAATATATTGCAAATCATTCTGACTATTTAGAGATAATAATAGATGTTTCAAGTATTAAAAATTAGAAATTATATTTTAATGAACTATTTGACTTCAACTCATTCTCAATAACACCTTGAGGCGTATCAGAATCATATTTATAAGAAAGAGTGAAATTAAAAGAAAGAACTTTTGTTATTTTTATTTCATTAGTTATTTCAGATAATACTCTAAAGTCTGATGGTTTTATTATTCTAGGTTGAAGATATACAACTACAAAAGTATTAAATCTTTTTGTTTTATGTAATAAACTTAAATAGTTTGTAGACCTAATAACAACATTGTGATCTAAACTCTTTATTTTTTCATGATCTGCCATCATGCCTAAACCAAATGCGAATCTAAATTTTTTAGAGTTATCAGATTCTATTCTTCCACCACAGCCAAATAGTTGTCTAATTTGCAAAAGCTCAAAGTCATCTTTTTGTATCTGATAGAAAGTTTCACCAGAAAGTGGTGATTTCTTGTCAATAGGATAAACATTTAATCTTAAATGAGTAAAAACTTCATTTTTAAAGTTTTTTCCATCTTGCTGGCCAAGTCCATATTTCCCTAAAAAAAATATTTTTTCTCTGTATTTTCTAATGTGATAGTCTAGTCTAATTGAAGCATTAGCTTCTAGAATGTCAATATTTGACTTTTGAAAGTTTAATCCACCCTGAATAAAGCCAGAAAGTGTATCTTTTTTTTCGTTTCTCATTGACTCTATATTGACTTGTGCAAAACACAAGTTAGAAATTAATATGATTAAACATAATGTTATAAATTTAAAAAACTGCATTAAGTATCCTTTATATATCATCATCTCTGTTTACTTTTGGAAGCCAGTCTTCGACTTCTTTGTGTAGTGTAACCTGATTCGGTGTTTTTGTTATAATTGGATTCTCATTTTGAAACATTGATAGTTTATCAATAACTGCTGTTTGTAATTCAAAAATTTGTTCTCTTAGTAATTGCATTTGAATTTGAGCATCTCTAAGTCTTGCAATCAATGCAGTTCTATCAGCATTAGCTGAAGATAATTTATCTTTTAATTCTTCGACTTCTGACGGATCACGTCCACTTGCAATTGCAAGCATTGAAGATACTGCACCTGTAATCATTCCAATTAATCCTACTAAAACATCTCTATTTTCATCAACTATTTTGACGAAAGATAAAAATATTATCAGTGAAACAACAAGAAGCATAAAAAAAACAGAAAACCACCACCCTCTTTTTGCTTTTTCACCTTGTGTAAACTGTTTATTTGTTTTTCTATTTGTCATTTATATTTTCCTTTTTACTTATATAACTTTATCAGCTTCTCTACAATACTCTCTATTTTTTCAAAAAAACTTAAAATGTTGTCACCCCACCATAAATAATCTTGCAAGTTATTGTTTACTCTGACTTCTTTATTAAATATTGAAGGCCACAAAAAATACAAGAAAGTGAAGAATATAATCATTAAACCTCTCGAGTTAAACCAAACTACCCACTCATATACTTTTCTATCTCTAGCTCGACTTCTAATTTTTTTTGCGCCACCAATTCTCTTAACTTTTTCACCGCTAGGTGGAGGTTGTAAAACTTCAATTGTATTTCCAATAGCATATATTTCTTGAGGATTTTTGACACCTTTAAATTGATATAATCCTACAAGCACTGTTCTAGTCAATTTAGATATATATGTTTGAGCATTTAGCATAGACTTAAATTTAAGATGAGCTGATTTTGTTAAAAGAACTTGTTTTTCTTGGCAAATCGACATACATCTAGCAGCTGTAGCTTTTCCTATTCCTTCAAGCTCTACTCTTTTTGCACCTGCTGAAGTGTATTTATCTGCTTGATGTACTTCAATAATATCAGTCCAATGAATACCAACTCTGCTATTAAAAGGAGTTTTTTTAGGAATTATTTCTTGATATTTTAATGCAAATTGAATAGCATCACCTAGATTATAAAAAGAAAGCATAAAACCATCAGATCGATCTATTTCTCTGCCACTATGTTTATAGACAAGAGATCTAGCTAATCTATCATGTGCTTGAAACCATGCAGCTGCACTTTTTGCTCCATTTTTCTGGACAAATTTAGTAGAATTTATTATATCAATAAAAACAATTGCAAGTGTGACCTTGTGCATATTCTCAGGTAGCTCGTTGTTTACTGTTTTAATTTTTGAAGTCGACATGATTTAACAAACACATTCTTCTTTAAAGTTTAAACAGATTTCACAGATGCATTTTGGCCATTCACATTGATCAGCAGGAATATTACATTTGCAAACATAGGTATGACACTTACATTCTTTATTAACATCTTTATTACACAGAGAACATAAAGGATAATCAGGAACGGGAGTAGAGAAGTCTCTTAACTCGCTTAAACTGATAGAATGTAACTCTGGTGTTGGAATTTTCTTTTTATCAGACATATTAAAATCCTTTTATTGAGGTATAATAATAATTATATAAACAAACAAGAAAGAAGAGGTTATCTGTGCAAGATTTAAACAAGCTACCTTTAAAATCAAAAAAGTTTTTAGCATATCTAATTGCTGATTTTGGTTGGAAAATTTTAATTGGATACACGATTTGGAAAGAAGAGTCTAAAAGTGAAATAGGATATACTACTTTTCTAATTCTATTATCAATGATTGTAACAGCAGGATTTATTCAAATCGGCTATATTTTAGGTCAAGCTATGCTTGATAAATATGCTGCGTCTATTGTAGAAATATTTGACAAAGATGACTCTTCAAAATTAGAAAAAAAAGAATAGACTAAAATTCACTAACTAAATGTATCCAGCCCGGCAAGTAATTATAGCCGTCTGAAGTGAATACTGCAGCTTCAAAAGCATCTTTATTATATGTGGTTACACCACCTAAATCATTTGTGTTATTGTAACCACATTTAAAGCACTCGTCCCACTTTCCTGCTGGATCATTTACATAATACTTGTTATCTTTATAACCTCTAACTACTAAAACATGTCCATAATTTGTAAAGTATCCATGGACAATGACAGTATAACCATTCTGCAATGCATTAATAAGTTGTTCTGGCGAAGCATTTGTGTGAGTTTTTATTTTAGAATTATAAGAATAGCTACTATAAACAGAGTTTAATCCAGAAGGAGACTGTGCGTAATCTTTGCCCCAATCTTTATAAATAATGTCAGGATGAATAGTTTCTTCATAGTGACTCAATACCATTGCAATAGAAGTATTTTGACAAGTTGCATAACCATAAAATTGATTATAATATTGATTATAATAAGGTATACTCTTTACACTTGATTCTGTTTGTTGTGGATTTTCTTCTATAATGACTGTTTCATTTTCAAAAAGTTCACAAGATTTACTTGCATCTCCTTTTACTACACATGCACATGGTCCTTCAACACAAGACTTGGTTGGACTTTGAAATCTATTGTCTACTGAATATGTTGACCAAATGCAGTTTGTATTGCATGTAGAACCTGAGTGTATTGCGTTCTGATAAGACTTGTTTCTATAATCAGACGATGATTTATAAAATTCGTCAGATGTGCATGAAAACATAAGTAGCGTAGAGAGAAATAAAAACAATATATTCATATTTTATTATCCTTTTAAAATAGTTATAGATATTAACGAGGTGTAAATATGATAAAAGTAAATAAATTAAATAATATTCTTTACAAAGATTACGGTATTATTTTGAATGAATCTGAAATTTCTTATTTGAATTATTTAAATAGTATCAGTAATAAAAATGCTATAGGTATATTAAAAGAATTTTTTACAAAATGTACAACTAGACATTTATGTGTAGAAAATAATAAACAAGATTTGAATAGAATTAGAAAAAAACTTCTTTCAGAAGAAATAAGTAATAGAGATGTAGAAACAACTTCGATAGCAGGAAAAGATAACGGAAATGCTAATACTGTAAAATACCTTAACAACAAAGGTGTTGTCGAAATAGAAGAAGAAACAAACACTTTAAATGGTAATAATGGTTTAAATATTAAAAAAGGTAATAAGTCTATAAATAAAGAATTTGAAACAAAAGAAGAAGCTGATCGCTATAGACAAGAAATTGCTAACAATGCACTAGTAAATGATGGGCAGCTATCACACATTAAAAGGTTTGGTGGAACATATTGATTATATTTAATACGTGTAAATATTGTAAAATTAATTTATACTAATCTCACTTAAGCTTTAACTTATCTTTAATAATATACTTTTCTCGATATAATAAATCGTGGTAATTTTGTAAAAGAGTTTTTACAATCTTTTCAACCATCGAGTCGAAATCTTCATTTATATCATTAAGATTTTTATATTCTTTTTTAATAATTTTAATTAACTTGCTTTCAAGTTCTTGTTTTTCAAAAGATTTAATCTCTTTTCTAATCATAGAACGAACTTGAGAAAGTTCAGATTTGTTAAGTTTTTCATTTAATTTTTTCATAAAACACACGTGAGGCTAATTTGTCTAATAATAATTATGTATGGTCTAGTTCTTTTCCCTATAATAGTCCAAGAGACCAGCAAACAAACTCTATAAACAACGTATTAGAAGAGTTTAAAAAAGGAAAAAAATATGCAATTATTGACTGTGGTACTGGTGTTGGTAAGTCTGCAATAGGCTTAACAATCGCAGACCATATTAATAAAAATAGCACAAGTTATCCTGGTGTATATACAGACGGAGCATACTTTCTTACAACACAAAAAGTATTACAAGATCAGTATGAAAAAGACTTTTCTAAAAACGGACTAATATCTTTATACTCTTCTTCAAATTACACATGTAGTGTTGATAAAAAAGCAAGTTGTAAAGATATACAAACCGGTCTAAGAGCAAAGTCTTTACCTAAAAAGTATGACTGTTGTGGTTATAAATGTGTGTATAAAAATAAAAGAAAAGATTTTATGGAAAAAAGCCTTAGTATTACTAATTTTAGTTATTTTTTAACTGAAAAGAACTTCTCTGGCAAAATGCCAAATAAGAAAGTATTAGTAATAGATGAGGCTCATAACTTAGAAAACGAATTAACAAGATTTATTGAGATAAGCGTATCATCATATTTCTCTGATAAAATACTAAAATTAAAAATCCCTAAAGACTTAAATACACAATTTAAAGTTTTCAACTGGATAAAAAACATCTATTATAATGCTGTTAAGCAAAAAGTTGATTTTATTTCAGCACAATTAGAAAAATTTGGTATAACAAGTTCTAAGTTAGAAGAGTTTGAAAAGATTACAAGTAGATACGAAATGCTTAATGGACACAAGCAAAAGATTGAAAAATTTATACAATTATATGATAAAGATAATTGGGTTTTTGATACTGAAGCAACTAATGATAAACACTTTAAATTTACATTTAAACCTGTAGATGTGTCTTTTTATGCAAAACAATATCTATTAGATTACGCAGATTATATTATCTTCATGTCAGCAACAATTATTTCGCATGAAGGATTTAGTTTAACACTTGGATTGCCCGGTAAAAAGACTGTTTCTATCAAGGAACCTTCACCTTTCCCAGTTGAGAATAGACCTATTATATTTTCATCAGCGGGTAGTATGTCTTATAAAAATATAGATAAAACACTTCCAGTAATGACAAAAATGATTAAGGAAATATTGGTTAATCATAAACACGAAAAAGGTATTATTCACACACATTCTACTAAAATAGCTAAATATTTAAAATATAATTTAAAAAGCAAAAGACTGATTCTTGCATTTGGCGAAAATAGAGAGGAAATGTTAAAGAAACATATCAATTCAAAATCACCTACAGTTTTAATTTCTCCTTCTATGTCTGAAGGTGTAGATCTAAAAGGTAAACTTTCAGCATTCCAAATATTATGTAAAATGCCTTATCCTTTCCTAGGCGACAAAGTTGTTAAAAAGAAAATGAATCGTTGGCGATGGTGGTATACAACTCAAACAATTAGAACAATAATTCAATCAGTTGGGAGAAGTATTCGTTCAGAAAATGATAAGGCAGTAACATATATACTAGATGATGATTGGAGAATGATTAAGTCTAGAGCAAAAGATGACTTTCCTAAGGACTTTTTTGACAATTATCATGAATTTTAAAGGACTTTTTAAAACTATGAATATAGAAAAACCCGAATACTGCACAGGCTCAGGTATAATAATTTACTTAGATAATAGAGAAAGTATTTTTACTGACCTTGAAAGTGATATTTTATACTTATTTTTAGGTTGCAATGGAGAAATCAATAAAAAATACGAGAACATGTTGGATTTTCCAAAAGGCGCAATTGATAAAGGTGAATTTTCTCTAGACTGTGCGATAAGGGAAACTGAAGAAGAAATAGGTTTTACTGCAGATGACTATAATATCTTAGAAGATGAAAACAATGATACCTATAGACTTGAATGTGGAAGAGGACTTATAATGTATATTGCTGAAATTAAAAAAGATCATATAGGTCGAGCAAGATTAAAAAAGAATCCAAAGACAAATATTTTAGAGCATAGTAGCTATCATTGGAGTGCTTATCAAGAAAATATTGTTAATTTGCCAAATTATTTGCAAAATTCTTTAGACTGGGCTCATAATATTTTAACTAATAAATAATATTGATAAAATAGTAACTACATAGAGGTAGTTATGAACAATAATTTAATAGTGTTAGCATCAAAACTTAAAAAGTTTAATAATAGTTTTATCCAAAAAAAGCATAGAATAGTAACAGACAAAACTATTCATAATAGCTCTTTTTTGTTTTTTACTTTTTTCCTAAGAGAAAAAGCTTTCTTAGATTCTCCTTATAGAAATATTCTTATTAATTATTTTAAAAAAGCAGAACAGTATTACCCAGGAAGCAGCTACTTTGTTTCTGTTTTTTTTGCAGAACTTGTCTTTAGTGGTAAAATTAAAGAGCTTAAAAACATTAAAACAGATAAAAGCATAGAAACAGTTTTTAGATATTTGAAGAGTATTTCTAATACTAAAACTTTTGATTTTTTCAAAGATGTTTTAAACTTTTCTGGGGCTGATGCAACAATAACGTGTGTTTCATCCAAAAATTCTGAAATTATTGTTGAAAAGAAATGCAACCCAAGTTTTAGTATCAATATTGAAGAAAGTTTTATAAGCACTTATTTTTCAAATCAAAATCAAACTACTAAAAGCTTTATAGTTTCAATTGTTGATGGTTTTATTGAAAGAGATACAGAGATATTTTCTTTATTTGAAATGTGTAAGAAAGAAAAGCTACCTGCAGTATTAATATGCAGAGGTATTTCAGAAGACGCAAAAAGAAATATTAAACAAATTATCTTAAAAAACGGTGTATATGTTTACCCATATGTTATAAAATTTGATAATAATGATCCTTTTTTAATAAAAGACTTAGCAAAGTCGTGTAAAGCAGAGATTATTTCTTCAGAGTTTCATGATAACATCTATAAAGATTTAGAGTCTAAAACAAATATTGTAAAGTTGACAGTTGGTAAAAACAAAATATCTTTCCATGGAAAATCAGAAGAGCTGACAAAAGAAATAAACAAGCAGCTAAGCACTTCAAATATTAATGAAGAAGCTAAACAATATTTACAAATAAGAAAAAGAAGATCATCACCTAACAATGTTTTAGTTGAAATACCTAGTAATATGCACAATTTGCTTCAAGAGTTGAAAAGTTTGATTGTTTGTTATAATTTCTGTATAAAACTAGGTATTTATACCTATGAAAACAATACTTTAAATTCAAAACAATGTTACGAATCTTCTTTGAGATTATCTAGAAGTTTATTTAAAAACATAAAAAACATAGGTTACACAATAAAATTGGATTATAATAATGAATCAGCATAAAAACTATCTAAGGCATCTTTTAGAATGTCAATGTATTTTAAGTATATACAAAAATAATACTGTACCTGTTTATCATAAATTTCAAGTATTTTCTAAGTTTGATGATAATGACATTATTGAGACAAAGTATGTTCTTTGTAATAACTGTGATGCTTTACATGAAATTCAAGGTGTTGGAAAAAGTGAAATAAAGTGGGGCAAAGATGCTTATATTGGTTTAGTAAACACAAAAGATGATATAAAATTTAATCTTTCTAATCAAGGTAAAGATAATATTGTAGAGATATTAGAAAGAAACAATTGTGATATATCAGTTTGGGAGTCTGTTGAACATACAATAGAAAACAATTTAGAAGAAAATATAGTTTTAGATAAGAAAGAAATTGATAACAATATTGTTTATAATTGCCTTTACATAAAAGAAGGAAATATTAAAATTAAGAAAGAAATAGTTCAGAGGTATTTTTAAATGTTAGATCCTAATAAAGTAGAAGATTTACAGTCAATCGAGAAAACTAGAAATATTGTAAATGAAATATTGCGATATGGTGTTAGAGAACTAGAAATTAAAAAAATAATTGATTTATTATCATTAGAACTAGAAGATACTGATTGTATGCGACAAATACAGTCTATTATAAAAGAAAAACCTCAACAAAAAGAAGTTGAGATTAAAAAAAATAATTTAATTTTATAGGAGAATATTTATGACAGAAGAAGCATTAAAAGATCAAATTGAAGCAGAGACTTCAGAAATTTTAACAGACCCAGAAACTTTAATTGAGCATTATGAGAGATTAAGACTTTTAGTCGATGTTATGCAAGAAGACGTTTTAAAGTCACAAAAAGGTAATAAGGCGGCTGGGACAAGATTGAGAAAAAGCTTACGACAAACTAAGAAATTTACAGGTGATTTTGTTAAGTTTTCTTTAGGTAAGTAATTTTTAAATAGACTTTAAAGTTTTTCTCTTAATTTTTTCTAAGGTTTGCTTTTCTATTTGGCAAATTCTCATTCTTGTTATATTGAAAAGATCACCAATTTCTTGTAATGTATGAGGATTGTCAGAAGATTTATTGATAATGCAGTTATTGTTCGATCCTAAGTCGTGCCAATATCTGCATTTTTTACTTTGGCAGTCCTTATTTAAATTTTTATGAGCTGAAAAACATGTTGTATCATTTAAAGAGTTTTTATTCATTTTAAAATCCTTTCACTTTGCTAAATAATTACTAATATAGTTTAATAAGGACTATAAGGATTTACAATGGACAAAACTTTACAAAAAGACTTTTTTAATGATATAGACAGAAAAATATTTGTTGTTGACACTAGTGTTTTACTGTATGATAAAAATTCTATTTTTAATATGAATGGAAATAATATCGTTATACCTTTGGTTGTTTTAGAAGAAATAGACAAATTTAAAACTAGAGAAGGTCTGCTTGGTGAATATGCAAGATTTTTTAATAGATTTTTAGACGATCTAAGACAAAAAGGTAGTTTACATGATGGTGTATATCATGAAAATGCTGATATTGTGATTCAAGTTAAATCTAAACCTTGTTGGGAAGGTCTAGAAGGATTAGAAAGATCTTATAACGACAATGTAATAATTGCAACAGCAAATAAAATTAAAAAAGAGTTAACAACCGATCAGACTATTAAGATAATTACTAAAGACATAAACTTAAGAGTCAAGTGTGATGCTGTAGGTATAGAAGCTGGAGATTACAATGCAGACTATAAATTCATTCAAGAGGATAATTTATACAGCGGAACAAAAGAAATCATAACAGAATCAGGTGTGATTAACAATGTATATGGTAATGGGTATACTCGTATAAACAGAGAAGAAATGATTAATGAAGACATTAGTCAAAATGAATTCGTAATTCTCAAAACAGAAGAAGGACAGTCATGTTTAACAAGAAGGATTGATAACAATCTTGCAGTTTTAGAAACAAAACAAGAGTTATTCAGACTTTCAGGTATTGAAGCTAAAAATAAAGAACAAGTTTTTGCTTTAGAGTTGTTATTAGATGATACTGTACCTTTAGTTACATTGACAGGAATTCCTGGAAGTGGAAAAACTTTTCTTACATTAATGGTTGCTTTAAAGCAAATTGAAAAAGAAAAGAAGAAAAGAATTATTTTTACAAGACCTATTCAGACTGTCGGTAAAGATTTAGGTTTCTTGCCTGGGACTTTAAACGAAAAGATGCACCCGTGGATTTTACCTATTGTAGATAATTTTAGAAATCAATTTGGTGATTTGACTTACTTTGAAATGATGATGGAAAGAGGTCAAATTGATGTTGCACCTTTATCACATATTCGAGGAAGAAGCTTCAACGACTCGATAATTATAGTAGATGAAGCACAGAATGCAACTGTTCATGAACTTAAAACTGTAATAACACGTACAGGTAAAAACTCTAAAATCGTTCTCCTAGGGGATATTGATCAAGTAGACTTGCCTTACGTTAACAAGTTTTCTAACGGTTTAACAATAGTTGCAGAAAAGCTTAAAGAAGAAAAACTAACAGGACACGTTAATTTTACAAAAGGTTACAGATCAGAATTAGCAAATATTGTTGCAGAAAAGTTATAGTATATTATGCCTAGAAGCAAAAAAGAATATGATTTAAATAGATTTAGAAAAGTCTATCCTTTAATTAGAAGGAGACCACAAATTTTAAAGGCAGGTTCTCAAGTAGAAACTGGCAAACTAGAATATGCAAACGGTGAATACACAAAAACTTTTACCTTTGAAGAACCATATGAGACTGTTCCTATTTGTGTTGCTACACCTGAGAAAGAAAATTTAAATGTATATATTACTGCAATTACATTAAGTACTGTGACTGTAGAACTTTCTGCTTCTAACCCGCAGAGCAATTCTATATTTGTTCATTTACATATACATGAGGCTTCTACGGATGTCTAATGTTAAAAATGGAAAATTTTCTATAACAAGTTCAGAAAATCAAAAACAAATAGATTTAACTTCAGCAGGATTTACTTCTATACCTTTGATTAATTTAACTACAAGAGAAAATATAAGTATATATTTAGATACGGTAACGAATAATTATTTTATATGTAAATTTGACAATGTTTTAAGCGATACAGACGTTTTTTATGTTGCAGTTGAAAACTAGAAGGAAAAAATATGTCTAGAGACTTTTTAACGAACAGAACAAGAACTAAGGCAATAATAGGATCTGGAAATGGAGCAGGCAGTGTTCCTACACCAAAATTAGTAATATATGGCGATAATTCTGCATCAGACAATTCTGGAGGCTTAGAGTCTTCTTTTAGCACTGTTTTAGAAAGCACAAGTACAGTAGGTAATGATGTTTTTCTTTATATAAGTGGAGCTATCGATGGAAAAGAAAATAATACTGCAAACAGTGTATCAGTTTTTGGTGGTGACTTAGTTGTTAGCGGTACATTATATGCAGAAAAGCAAATAATAGAGGTAGAAGGTGTTGCTACAGGATCTCTCACGATCGATGGAGGTATTATTGCAAGTGGCTCAATAACAGCAACAGACTTGATTTTAACTAGCGGTAACATTAATATTCAAAATGGTTCGGTAAATATTGGTGATGCTGAAGATGATAATTATACTGATGGTTTGTTTACAGACTTTACACCTTCTACTTTAATTGGAACTGCAGTTGATAGATTTAATGAAGTCTTGAAAGCTTTAGCACCAGCGCCTGCGCCTTCTTTGGATAGTTTTGATGTAGATACTTCAAATGGGATTTCTGGTAAATTATCTTTTGGCTCAGCTAATGACCAATCATCTGCAAGTCCAGCATATATTAGTGTAGATACTTCTGCAGGATATGTTTCAGATCCTGTAAAAGATGTAAACATTGAATATGGTCCTGAATCGGCTAGTGGTGAAAACTTTAGGCTAGGTATTTTTAATGGTACACAAGTTATTAGTGGAACTTTAAATGATGATGTTAATGACGACACATATACTAATAATATAGTAAATTATCCAGACTTTGCGTTTGGATCAGCTGATCAAGGCAGTTTAAAATTATTTTTAAATGGCAGTGAAATCCATAGTACAAATATTGCTCCTTTTACTGATAGTACTTGTGATTATAATAACGATCCGACAATTACTATGGACAGCACTTCTTTGCTTAGAATAGGAATGCAAGTAACAGGCACAGGAATACCTAGCGGAGCTACTATTTCAAGCATTACAAATTCAACTACGTTTGAGCTATCAGCTAGCACTACAGGCGGTTCAGTTACAAATGGTACACTAACTTTTGTTTTTGCAAGTGGAAATGATTTAAATAGTAATTCTAGCGGATTTACAAGTCTATCATCAGCAACACCAGGAAAATTTGCTTCTGATACTAATTTTAATAATTTTAAATACAGAACAGGTGGCTGGCAAGTTGGTACTGCAGATCAAGTTAATGGCAGAAACTATGTACAAGTTAAACATGTAATAGGCGTCTCAGAAACAGTTACAGGTTTTGCAGAGTGGGTAAATGATAACAACTCTGACGCTCTAACGATAAGTTCAAATATAACAACATTTACAGGCACAGGTTCAAAACATCTTTCTGGTATAGAATATTTTACTGGAGGTAGCAGTCGATATGCTGCTAATGTTAATAATGTTTATAAATACATATATTCTTCTAGTCCTATAACTTTTAGCGTTTCATCTTCACCTAGTAATCTTTTAACATTGTCCAATCAGACAATTCCTGCAATAGGTGGCTCTGAAGATCATACAAAAATTTTGTCGCTAGATACTAATAATGTAAACTTAAGTCTGCCTAGCTCTAATAGAGTCTTAGGTGGATCAATTACAGTAGGTTGCACAGTGCCGCATCCTTTAAAGACAAACTTAACAGGTTCAGGTACAGAATCTACAGCAAGTCAAATTTTAATTGACAACGTGTCAGCTAGTTCTATTAATTTATCAGAATATTTTACTGATGAAAACTATAGACTTGTTAGCGGCACGTACGCCAATCAAAGTGATGTTACTAGTTCTTCAAATGCATGGGTTAGTACAACAGAAATTATAACTACAAATTCAGGTTATAGTGACGCTTTAATGACATATGACGATAAAATTGTTTCGACAAAATATTCAGGTTTAGTTAATAGCGGAAATTTTTCTACACTTGTAAATGGTCCTTCTGGTAATCCAGACTATTCAAACGGCAATATTGCTGCAGGTCAAAAATATTATTACAGAAAAATACAAAATCAATCAGGAAGTGCAATAAGAGATTTATCTTATACTATTAAAGGAGACGCTTCACTTAATAGTCACGGAACTACTTTAGGAAGTAGTAATAATAATTTCAAGCTTTATTTTAAGTTTCCAGGAACCACGCAGTGGCTAGATGCAGCTTCACTTTATGCTTTTCATGACGTTTCTTCTGATGGTGATGGTTGCGCAGCAACTACTCCTTCAACTAATATTTCTTCTAGTGAGATTACAAATACAATTACATTTGGAACAGAATCAGTGCCAGATGATGAATATATTGTTTTAAGAGCTTTAGCAAACAAAACTTGGAGCGGAAATCTAGATAAAATAGTATTTTCACTTGGGCTTACAAATACAAATGCAGTTAATGCTTCACCTGCTCTAAGTCAAATAGACGGTACAACAGGGGTATCTGGTAAGCTTTCGTTTGGATCTACGTTGACAAAATCAGGTTATACTAATGTCGGAAGTCTAGTTAATTCTACAACAAATGCAAACAGCTTGTTTAACGTAAGTGGGACCAGACTAGGAATATTTAATAAGACACAAAATATCACAGGAACATTAAACAATCAAATTTCAGCAAGTGGAAATAGTTACCTAGCAGATTCTTGGGGCAACGGAAAAGCTAACTTAGGGACAATTAAGCTGGAAGTCAATGGCAGCGTTATAGATACTCGAGATTTAACAACATTAGGCAGTTTAAATTCTGTAAACTTTAATTATTCTGCAGCTGTACCAGGGAAAAATGTCAATAACATTCCAGATCATCGATACTATTACAGAACTGGAACTTTTAATGTGCCTTATACATCTCAAATAGATGGATGGAATTATGCAAAAGTAATACATAATGACGGAACTACAGATCATACAACTAACTACGTTGAATGGGTAAACAGTGTATCAAATCAAATTTCTTTTTCAAACGAAGCTGTTAGTAACTTTACACAAGGAAGTACATCACCAAACTATCTTTCAGGAATACAGTATTTTGTTGATGCAAAAGCAGATTTTACTGCTACGGCTTCAAACGTATACAAATATGTATATAGCAATGAATCTAATGCTGTTACTTTTCCTACTAATACTAACTGTAGTATAAACTCAATACAAGTTAACGGAAGTGGTGTAGTTAATGGAACAGTTAGTTCTGTGTCTAGGTCATTACCTGACTTAGACGTAAATGTTTCTTCAGCTGCTGAAGAAAATATTAGTATTACAGGCAACTTTAGCTTTAATAACTTTACAAAATCTTTACCTGGTAATTTACAAAATGCAACTTTAAAATGCAACGTAAAACACCCGATATCAGGAAACACAGCTGATTCTAGTACTATAAGTTCTTCAAGTCCATTAATGTATACAGTGTCAAATTCTTCAACAGAGTTGCTAGAAGACTTTTCTTCAGAAAGTTATCGTTTAAAATCTGATACGTATGCTAATCAAAGCGATGTATCGAGTATAAATTGGGATTCATCTCAAAGTCTAGTTGGAAATGGATCTGGTGGAAATGCTGGTCATAATGACGGTCTACAAGTTTTTGATGATAAGTTAATCGTACCAGATACTAATTTTAATAATACATCAAGCATGGTTGGTCCACAAAATAATCCTGATTACTCAAGTGCTTCTGGAACTAGAACATTTTTTAGAAGATTTAGAAATACAACAACAAGTTCTAAGTTTGGATTTGACTTGTCTATAAGAGGAAACGGTACTTCAATAGTAAACAATACAGTATCATTAGGCTCTGGAAACATTAAAGTTTTTCTAAAGGTACCTAATACATCAAATAGTCAATCAACTGGATTTATGGACTTAGCATTACCTTTTTCGACAGGACAAACTTCTAATAATTCTGGATGTCATCAAGGAACGTTTACCTCATCAGTTTCAAGTAATGGAAATGGTACAACAAATACAGTTACGTTTGGAACAACATACGTTTCAGCAAACGATTATATAGTTTTAAAAATAGAAGCAGATTCTTCATGGAATGGAAATCTAAACAGAATAGAAGTAGATTGGAGTTAAAATAAATGAGCTTTACAAGCGAATCAAAGCAACAAATATCATTAAAAAAACTTGTAGGGAAAGCCCATACAAAAAATGAAGCTGAATTTTTTAACGAAAGCAAACCCTCAGGCTTGACAATCAGTTTTGACAAAGTATTAGGAGAAGCAATACCTAGTTCAACAACTGATAATTTGTATGCTATTTCGAGCGATACAGTTGAATATTTAAGGCTTCCTTTAATTGAGCTACCAGAATCCATTGAAGGTGGAAATGTGCACGGTTTTGCAGCAAAACTTCCTGCTGCTTATGAATCAAGTTCTTCTAATCCGTTAAAAGGAATTGGAGAATTTACAAACAATAAAGAAATTCACAGTACACAAGGAATAGTTCAATTAATTCCTGACTCTTTTGGAATAAACTACGAAGTTAAAGTTTATAAAGGCGGAGATGCTACAACAAAGGGCTCAGGGACACAAATACAAAAGTTAGACAATAGAAACTGGTATTTTGATTATTTTAATGGAATATTATTCCAACAAACTGGATATGCTTCAGGCAATAGCGAAAATCCTGACTTTATTGAGGCATATGTTTATGTTGGGAAAATGGCTGATAAAAAAGCTGGTTCGTTATCTTCTATGTGGGAAGAAGTTTCTGGTGAACTAGTACCAACAGGAATAATTGATGGAAATACTGGAGTTTTTGCAGCAGACTTTAATATTGACTTATTAGACGATGGTGAAGTAGAATTATTTAAAATAACAACAACAGAACGTGAAGATGCTCAAGACTTATATTTTGAGCTTGATTCTAACGGCGATATAATGCCTAAGGAGTAATTAAAAAATGACAGATTATGATGGAATTTTAACAATTAGTGGCGGTAGAACCAAAAGAGCAAACTCTGGTGATACTGTAAATGTAACTTCTGACATGAACATAAAAGCTGTTTTAAAGTTTGAAGGTGCAACAGATGACGATTATGAAACAACACTTGCAGTAACAGACCCTACTGCTAATAGAACTATTACATTTCCAGACGAAGATGGTGATGTTGCACTTTTACAGTCAGATGCACTGCCTAAAGCTATTTCTTTTCCTGTAAAAAATCCTTCAACGACAACAGCATTAACAAAAGGTCAAATTGTATATATTAGTGGATATAGTGGAAATAAACCTGAAATTTCACTTGCTCAATCAAATTCATCTTCAACAATGCCGGCATTTGGTTTTGTTGCAAAAGATATTGCTGCTGAAGGTGAAGGTTATATAATATCATCAGGATTATTTAAAGGTATTGATACTAATAGTTTATATAGCGAAGGTGATACTATTTACGTAAGTTCAACAACTGCAGGAGAATTTGTAAATACACCACCTGCAGGAAGTGGAACGCTCATTCAAAACATAGGAAAAATAATAAGGGCAGATTCTTCTAATGGAGAATTATTAGTAGGCGGTGCGGGTAGAACAAACGCAACACCAAACTTAGACAACGGAAAATTCTTTATTGGAAACGGATCAAATCAATCTTCTCAAAGTAATTATACTTTACCTCTTGCGGACGGAAATGCAAATCAAGTTTTGCAAACAAATGGTAGTGGTGCTTTAAGTTTTGCTACAATAAGTAGTGGTGGAATAGCAAGTGTTGCTGCTGATGATACCCCTCAATTAGGTGGAGACTTAGATGTAAATGGAAATAAAATACATTCTAGTTCAGGTAATGTAAAAATAGAAACAGGCACTGGCGGAGGTTACATAGATATAACAACAACTGCTTCTTCGAATGGAAATATATACTTAAGACCACAGTCTGGAGGTGGATCTGGAGACGGCAACGTCGGTATAGGTAATGGATTTACACCTGGATCTTCGAAACCGACCTTTACTTTACAAGTTAAAGATGACAACAATACTACCTTTGTATCAAGAATTGAAAATGCAAATACGGGAACAAGTACATCTTGTATTGAACTAGTCTTAAATCCTTCTACTACAAATGTTGATACAACTAATAAATTTTTAAGTTTTAAAAAAGGAACTTCTGAAAAAGGTTATTTAGCTGGTGACGGAAGTGGTGGATTGCAATTAACTTCAGAAAGTCATCTTGATATAAAATCATCTGGAAATATTAATATTAAGAGTTCTTCTGCAACAATTGCAGAGTTTGATACTACTTCAAGCAAATTTCTTTTTGGTGCTGATGCTGTATCTGAAACTACTGGAGCAGAACATTTTAAGATAAAAGAAAATGCTACGGCAACTTCATCTGGAGACTCAGGATTATTAGTAGTTCATAATACTCACAATAGCCACTCAACAAGAGTTTTAACTTTAAAAGGGGGAAATCAATCTTCTACGCAGCCAAGCGCAAATACAAGATTTATTGATATATTTGCTGGAAATGGTACTACTGTTGTAGGAGGGATAACTGGAAACGGCAGCGGCGGAATTCAACTTACAACTTCTTTTACAGCAATGCATCCAACTATAATAGCTGCTTCAGAAGTAATATCTTTAGGTTTAATTGTTGAATCAACAGGTATAATCTGGGCAAATAATCAAAATGATGTATCGACTGCTATACCAAAAGTTACTCTAACTAATACAAATAATTCAAAAAAAGTATTCGGAGTAATATCTTCTACAAGTAGTGACTATGAAGGATATGTTGCTGCATGGGGTGTAGGTGAAAGTGAATCACAAATCACAGTTAACTCTATAGGTGAAGGAAAAGTTTGGGTAACAAATATTAATGGAAGCGTTGAAAACGGTGACTACGTTACAACGTCAGAAATCTCAGGACATGGTAGGCTTCAAGACGATGATTTATTACACAACTATACAGTTGCTAAATGTACTGAGACTGTTGATTGGAGCTCTGTGTCTGATACGATTAATCATAACGGAGTAGATTATAAAAAATATTTAATTGGCTGTACATATCATTGTGGTTAAATTCATTTATAAACAGTATCAAAAGAATAATTAAAATTAAATAATAGGAGAATAATTTAACATGACAACGAAAAACTTAGTACCTAGGACATCTGGTCAAGGCCAAATCGGTACGTCAGCAAAAAAATGGTCTCAAGCAAACTTCGTCGCAGGTTCTTTTGATAGTTTAACAGTAGGTGGAAGCGCAATAACAGCAGCTTCTGACATAGAAGGCGTAACAGCAGGAGACGGTTTAAGTGGCGGAGGAACATCGGGAACAGTAAGTCTAGCTTTAGATTTGAATGAGTTAACAGCAGTAGCTGTTGATGTAGCAAGTGATTCTATTGCAATAATTGATGCAAATGATAGTAATGGATCTAAAAAAGAATCAATTGCTGATTTAGTATCAGCAATTGCAGGAAGCGGCTTAAGTGCTTCAGGCGGCCAGTTAAGTGTATCTGGCGGCTCATTAGCTTCATTATCTGATACTGCTGTTTCTTCGCCTAGCAGTGGTCATATTTTAGTCTACGATGGCTCAGACTCTTTCGACAATAAACCTCTAATCGGTGATGCTACATTAGCAGCAGATGGTACTTTAACACTTTCAAGCTCAGCATCTCCAACATTTGCTGGTTTAAATATGAGCAACAATAAAATAACTAGTTTAGCAACACCCACTTCAGATGCTGATGCTGCAAATAAATCATATGTTGATAATGTAGCACAAGGATTAGTAGTGAAGGATAGTGTTGCTATTAAATTTAATAATGGACTGAGTTCTAGTAACTTTAGCTTTAATAATGGAACAAACGGGGTAGGTGCAACGATAACTAGAAATTCTAACGGAAGCATAAATGACTCAGGTGAATTAGGCGCTACAATAAATCTATCTTTAAACGATAGAGTTTTAATAAGCGGTTGGTATAGAAGTCATAGCGGAGGAAACTACAGTGATGGTGGTATATATTTTGTCAGTCATGCAGGAGACTCTTCTAACCCATATGTTTTAACAAGGGCATTAGATGCAGATACTCCTGAAAAGCTAAAATCTTGCTTTGTATTTGTAGAAAAAGGTACAGAAGCTGATAAAGGCTTTGTTATGAACTTAGATAATGTTACTACAATTGGAACAAGTGACATTACATTTGCACAATTTACAGCAGTACCTTATAATGATTTTACAGAAGTCTCAGCTGACTCTACACCAGAACTAGGAGGAAACTTAAACACAAACGGGAAATATTTATATAACTCAAGTAATAGCGTTGTAGAAGTTAGACCAAGTGGTCACAATGCCTCTGTTCAAGGTTCAGGTTCTTTAAGAATTAGATCATCAGACAATGTTGGGCCTGGGAAAATATCTTTAAGAGGATCTGGTGGAAATGATTCTAGTACTGAATATGTAACTATTCAAGCACCTGCTAATTCTAGTATGTCTGGTACATCTTATACTCTCACTTTACCCACTGACGATGGTGCATATTCACAACGTTTTCTATATTCAAATGGTAGTGGCGTATTATCATGGGTAGGTATAACAGCATTTAAAAATATAGCAGTTTCAGGACAATCAAATGTTGTTGCAGATACTGCAGGTGCTAGTCTACCTAATGATACACTTACATTAGTAGCTGGTAGTGGAATGACAATAACAACAGACACAACTGCAAAGTCTGTTACTTTTGCTAGCAGTGGTGGTGGCGGTGGTTCTAGAGTAGAGCCTAAATTCGTAGGTGAAAATACAAATCAAACTTCTTTTACAATAGGCACTGTTATTAGCGAAAACAATTATATGTCGACACCGGTAGCAGCATATAACGCATCTGTAGGAGGAGATGTTGTTGCAGAAACTGTAGTTGGTTCTTCTGAGATTGAAAGAGTTTATGTTTGTAAGACAGGCTTGACATCTATAACACTTCCAACTTCTATTGGGTTAGATGGATTTAAAGTTCAAATAAAAAGAATAGGTTCTACTAGTATAACAATAAATACAAACGGAAGTCAAACTATAGACGGTGATGCTACTAAGACGCTAGATATACAGTATGCTTCATTAACTTTAATATCTGATGATGCCAATTGGTATGTTATATAAGATTGGATAAATTATGACTTATAAATTTTATGATCTAGGGAAAGAGAAAACTTTGCAAGTTTGTCTTGCAGACGCAACAACTTCAGGAACTACGCCTGTAGGTACATATTATGACTTTTCTAACTTAAGTGGTAGTGCATCTTCTCATGTTTCTATTAGCGGGAACGTATTGACACTTAGTGCAGGAAGATATTTTGTAGAAGGACATCCGTATAGAAATAATAAAGGCTCTTCACTAGACTTTCACTTTCAGTGGGAAAAAGAAGTAGATTCAGTTTATTCTCTGACTGGTGATGAAGGAACTTTAAATCCAGGTGCAGAAGGTTTTAGAAAAAGCGCAGCATATTTTAAGGTAGATTTAACACAAAACACAAATTTTAAACTAAAAATTACTCTAAATACACACACAACAGCAGATACAGTACACGGATATATACAAATATGGAGGGAGTCATAATGTCTTACAATCCAACTGTTTATAATGCTTTAAATTATTTGACTTTAAGCGCAACTCAAGAACAAATTAATTATGTCTATGATATTAACTTTAATGATCATAATGATAGCGGCGTTGATT
>Ga0208667_1000312_pt1 | contig 21893 bp, 14 predicted proteins | sample 11BtaG_FD_184085 | JGI IMG/M metagenome (GOLD analysis project Ga0208667, IMG submission 184085) | Marine viral communities from the Subarctic Pacific Ocean - 11B_ETSP_OMZ_AT15265_CsCl metaG (SPAdes) (version 2) | ecosystem: Environmental > Aquatic > Marine > Oceanic | place: Pacific Ocean... | reverse complement strand
ATGCCAGACATGAAATCAACGGAGATCACAGGCCCAGATGGAGGGGATTTAGTCATAGCCGTACAGCGTAAGCGCTTCGATGGCGAAGATTGAGTACATAACCAAGCCACCCGGTAAGATTCTCGAAGAGTTTGCCGATTGTCGGGCACGTAACTCTTTCATCATGGGGCCACTAGGCTCTGGCAAGACCGTCCAAGTAATCCTCAAGATGCTCGAATTGATGTGCGAGCAGGCACCAGTGACACGGGAGACGCATCCCAACTACGGCGTCCGCTTGTCTCGCATCATTGCAGCTCGTAACACCTACAGCGAACTGTTCTCGACCACCATCAAAGACTGGCTGGAAGTACACGGCGAGTTGGGTGAGTTTAAGCAGGGCAACAAGGAACCGCCTACGCATAAGATCGAATTTAAGCTGGAGGATGGCACGACGGTTCGGTCAGAAGTCATCTTCATCGCTTTTGATCGTCCTGATCACGTCAAGAAGGCGCGAGGTATACAGACCACTTGGGTGTGGCTGAACGAGGCCAAGGAGCATTCCAAGAGCGTTGTGGACATGCTTGATCTGCGTTGTGGTCGTTACCCGTCGATGAAGGAAGGTGTACGCCCTACACACTACGGAATGCTGGGAGACTCGAATGCCCCGGACGAAGATCACTGGTATTACAGGCTGGCTGAAGAGGAAAGGCCGGAAGATTGGAAGTTTCACCGTCAACCCGGTGGTGTATATCGGGAGGGAGACGGTTGGTACCTCAACGAACAGGCCGAGAACCTTCATAACCTACCGGAAGACTATTATCGACGTGGCTTGCAGGGTAAATCGGATGATTGGATTAAGGTCAATCTGGCGAATGAGTATGGCTTTGTCTCAGCAGGCAAACCAGTTCATCCTCTCTATACTGACTCTATCCATTGCCTGCCTGATCTTTACGTGCCTAGTCTTGATCAGCCTATCGTATTGGGTTTTGATTTCGGTCGGACACCAGCCTGTGCGTTTCTTCAGAGAGATGCGCTTGGCCGCTGGGTCTGTTTCGATGAGTTTTGTATGACTGATTCTGGGGCCGTGGACTTTGCTCCTAGTCTCAAGCGGTATATCGAGGGGAACTATCCGAAGGCGAGGTTCCGTGGCTGGGGCGATCCCTCTGGCGACAACAAGAATCAAGCGAATGCTGATACACCATTCAAGATTATGCGTGCGGCTGGCATACCCTGCACTCCTACGCTTACGAATGACCCGGCATTGAGACGCGCAGCCCTTGAATTACCCATGAAAGAGCTGTGCATGGATGGCAAGCCTCGATTCTTAATCAGCCCGAAAGCTAAGATGATTCGCAAAGGGCTACAAGGTGGCTTCTGTTACCGACGTATCCAAGTATCAGGCGAGAAGTACACGGATGAGCCAGACAAGAATGAGTACAGTCACCCGGTCGAGGCGCTGGAGTACGCATTGCAGGGCGAAGGTGAAGGCCGACAGGCACTGACTAACCTACACACGCAGAACAGCCAGCCAAGACGCGCACAAATGAAGATCAATGTCTTCTGATTGCTATGTTGTCTTTTGTAATGACAGCAAACACTGGTGGAGTCCGATACTCCATCCGACAATCCGACACTGCTACGTGATTAAGCCTGAGAATGGCGCTTGGTTGGTGTATGCGAAGACGACAAAGGGTGTCGAAATGTACGTTACAGATGATGTGACCGACGTTATCGAAAATGATATCATCGTGAAGGCTGTAATTAGAGAATCCCGACGCGGGCTATTGATGTTGAATACTTGCGTTGGATATACGAAACAAGTGTTAGGGATCAATAACCCGTTTATCCTGACCCCTTATCAACTGTATAGGTATTTGCGACATGAAATCACCAAAGGCACCTAAGCCCACAGCACAGCAGATCGCTGTTGAGCGTCGTCAAGCGGCGGCATTGGATGAAGAGATTCGTGAGCAGGAAGAGCGCTTCGCGGCAATGGCTCGCGGCAAGCTAGGAACCAAGTCACTGTTGGGTGGCGTACCTCGTAGTCGTGCGGAGGCCGCTGGCGGTGGTCGTGCGGCTGCTGGCGCTCGTACTATGCTTGGTATGGGTGGAATGGGTGGCGCTGCTCCTCGTCGTGCTGGTGGCGCACCACGCACTGGCACATACAATGGCACTATGCCTCAACTCGGATAGGTACTTCCTATGAGCTTGCCCCCTCATCTAGGCTCGATCCAAGACATTAAGGAACGCGAAGCCAAGGCATTCAACACGCAGTCAATGTGGCATGACCAATTGCAAGACGTGTATGAATATTTCTTGCCACAGCGCAATCTTTTCGACACAGAGAACACGGGTCAGAAGAAGATGGATCGCATCTTTGACTCGACAGCGCTTACGGCTATCCAACAGGGTGCGAGCAAGCTACAAGAGAACATCGCTCCGATCATGTCGCGCTGGGCTACCTTCCAGCCTACCGATGAAATAATCCGCTTGGTCGAGACTGGGCAGTTCGATGTTTCTGAAGAGGACATCCGGGCGAACCTAGATCAGCAATGCGAGCTGGTATTCGACTACATCAACCGTTCTAACTTCCACACGCAGTTCTATGAAGCTGCGCTTGATCTATTGGTTGGCACAGCCACCATGAAGATCGAAGAAACAGACGATGAGACCAACCCTATCTGCTTCAACACAATCCCACAGCGGGGCATTGCGTTTGAGGAGGGTCCATACGGTGGCGTTGAGACGCATTGGCGACGGTTTGAGGTTAAGGCGCGTCTGCTAGAGCGTATGTGGCAGGGCTTTGAGGCGTCTCAGAAGATCCGCAACATGATCGAGAACAGCCCTAACAGCGAAGTCCGTGTGTCTGAGGGCGTAATATTCGACCCCAAGACCAAGCGTTACTACGGATGTTTGTGGGTTGCAGAGGAAAACCGATTCTCATGGACTGAAGACTTCGGAGAGTCTAGCCCGTGGGTCACTGGTCGCTACACAAAGGTGGCTGGCGAGGTCCGTGGTCGTGGTCCAGCGATGCAATCATTGCCCGATGTACGCTCACTGAACAAGGCTAAAGAGTTTGTATTGCAGAAAGCCGCGATTGACCTTGCTGGCATGTACACAGCTACTGACGACGGCGTGACAAACCCCTACAATATGGTCATTGCACCGGGTGTCGTGATTCCAGTCGGATCAAACAACACCAACAACCCTTCTATTCAACGTCTCGATACAGGATCGAACCTTGCTCTCGCGCAATTTGAAATCGTGGAGCTACAAAACGCTATCAAGTTGGCAATGTTCAACGATCTGCGTGATCCTGCTGGTCCTGTTCGTAGCGCCACTGAGGTTGCTATTGAATCCAGAGAGCTTGCAAAACGGATTGGGTCGGCCTTTGGGCGACTTCAGACCGAGGTACTCATACCAATACTCAAGCGTGTCGTTGCCATACTGACTCGACGCGGCTTGATCGTTCCTATCGAGCTGGATGGGCGCGACGTACAGATCAAGTTCACTTCACCACTAGCACGGGCGCAGGATGGCGAAGATCTGTTAGCTGTTCAACAGGCCGTACAGTTCGTATTGGGTACATCCGGCCCAGAACAAGTGTTGATGGCCTACAAGACCGAAGACTTCGGCACATGGGCGGCGAATAAGACAGGAATGCCAGCGGAGTTGGTGCGATCTGAGATAGAAAAGCAGCAGATCATTCAGGCTGGCGCACAGGCACAAATGCAACAACAACAACAACCAATGGAAGCTGAATGACTTGGGACACGATTGACGGCGCAAGCCCGGAAGCCAAGAAACAGAAAGCCAAAGCACAAGAAAAGATCAACGAAATGACCAGAGCCTATGCTCGTACCTTCAACACAGAGGACGGGCAGAAGGTTTTGGAGGATCTGACACGGCGCTTTCTCTTCGATAACTCCACATCCCTATCCAGCCAGAACGTCGCGTATGAAGCGGCGTACCACAATGGCGAAGCGGGCGTTATCCGCATGATTATCCACTACATACAGCAAGCGGAGAAACTATGAGCGAAGAGCCTAAGAAGCGAACGCGCAAAGCAAAGCCCAAGTATGAGGTTATTTGCGAGCATACCGATCACCTTGACTCTATCGGCTGTCAGTTAAGCTGGCTTGACAAGCTGCATGAGCGATATGGCTTTGAACGATTCGAGTACATCCACAAGTTCCGCGCCTTTCGGTGCTATTTAGACGGGCAGCACGTTGATTGGGTAGACGTCAATGACCTTGCTCTGATCAATGGTCACCATAGGCTGGAAAACATCCTGTTACGACACGTACAGGTAGACGTAAAACGATCAGTAATTAAATACCCTTGGAGATAATCATGGAAGAACAGGCCGTAGAAAGTAACGATACCCTGACATCATTAGTAGATGCCGCAGAACCGACACTAGGGGAAGGCGAATACTTTTTAAGTGAGGGAATTAAAGGCGTTGGCGACTTGCCTGAGTGGTACAAAGCCGACAAATACAAGTCGATCGCAGAGCAAGCCAAGGCATACACCGAGCTAGAGAAGAAGTTTGGCGGATTCACTGGCGCACCAAAGGACGGCTACTCAATTGCTGAAGGTGTTGAGTCTGAAGATGCGCTTTGGCAGGAGCTTGTTCAGTTTGGCGAGCGTACCAATATGTCTCAGGCCGCACTGAATGACGCATGGGGCATTCTCTCAGCTCAAGAGCAGGCGGTGGAAGAAGTCTCGATGGAGATGGAGCTTCAGAAGTTAGGCGATAACGGTGTTGAGCGCATCAAGGTTGTTGAGCAGTTTATGAAGAACAATCTCGATGGCGATACATACGAGCGTCTGCGCTATGCCGTGAACAGTGCTGAGGCTGTTGAGTTGGTTGAGGCACTGGTTAAGTCTACGGCACCCGCCAAGCTGCCGATTGATGGCTATATTGAGCCGGGTGGTATTACGTGGGAAGACATCGAAGCAGAGATGTTTAAGAAGCACGAGAGCGGCCAGATGCTTCGCTCAGTCGATCCTAATCACGAGCGTAAGATTCAGCGCATGATGAAAGAGTTTGGCGGTGATAAGCCTTACGATCGCATTGTTGGCTAACACACAGTCTGTGGTATCATAGAGAGATCGGATACCCCTTTCACAAGGCCCGGTAGTTTTAGGTTGAACGACTGACCGACTGCCGGGTACTCAGTCTAAAACCTCTTAATCATTGTTATACATTTGACATAGAGGAGACTGAATCATGTCAATTAATCTCTCCGCAGTAGCGGTAACTGAATTTGACAGCATGGTAAAGCACGCTTATGCGAACGCTGGCTTGCTCAAGAACGCTGTCACACTCCGAAACAACGTAGTAGGTGACACCTACAAGTTCCGTCGTATGGGTAAAGGTCTTGCAAACCAGAAGACTAGCTCCGCTGATGTTGATCCAATGGACGTAGGACATGCATTCAAGACTGCGACTCTCGCAAACTGGAATGCTCCTGAGTACACCGACATCTTCGACGCACAAGACGTAAACTTCGACGAGAAGCAAGAGCTGGCGACTACTATCGCCGGTGCTTTGGGTCGTCGTTGCGATCAGCTCGTTATTGATGCAATGGATGCTTCTACTCCACTGACAACTGCTGTTCCTGCTGGTGGTACTAACTTGACTATCGCTAAGATTAACGCGGCGCAGGTTGAGCTACGTGACCAAGGTGTTCCAAACACTGAGCTGTTTGCTGTCATCGAAGCTGGCGGTCTTGGCGGTCTTTTGGGCGACGAGAAAGCAGTTTCATCTGACTACCAAGCAGTCAAGGCTCTTGTATCTGGTGAGATCAACACTCTCGTTGGCTTCCAGTTCATCATCCTTGAAACTCGTGCGGAAGGCGGTCTGACTGAAGCGTCTAATGTTGTTGATTCTTGGTTCTTCCAGCGTCCTGCTGTTGGCTTGGCCATCGGCATCGACATGAAGACCGAAATCAACTATGTACCTCAGAAAACTTCTTGGCTTACTAACGGTATGCTCAAGGCTGGTTCTGTTGTACGTGACGAAGGCGGTTTGGTTAAGGTCCAGTACGACAAGACTGCATAAGTCTTATCCGGCCCCTTCGGGGGCCATTCTATTTCCGGGTGGGTTATGGCGAGCAAGATCGACTTAATTAGCAATGCACTGATTCTGATTGGTGATACTCCTATTAACTCACTGACAGGCGGGTCACGGCGCGAGACAGTAGCTAACAATCTTTACGACAACATCGTCCAGAACGAGCTAACCAAGCATCGTTGGGGATTTGCACGTAGAAAGGCACAGATATCTCTGCTGACTGACACCCCGGTTGACCCCAATGGCTGGCGCAGCATCTACCAGCTACCTACTGACATGCTGTTCTTGATCACTGTTACCCCTGATTCCAACTATCAGGTGTACGGCGATAAGGTTTACAGCAATTCTACCCAAGCCCTATACGCTGACTACATTGCTAATACGCCAGAAAATGATTGGCCTGTGTACTTTGCAAAGATGATTGAGTACGCATTGGCTATGGACTTCGCGGCGAGCATTAGGGACAGCTCAGCGGCTAGGGGTGAGATGGCGGCGGCTTATGTGAATGCGTCCCGTATGGCGCGATTCACGGACTCTCAGCAGTACCCAACCGAGCAAGTACGAAGTAACCCATTCACTAATGTGAGGTTCTAATGGCTAAGACTCGATTCATTCAGTCTAGCTTCGTGAGTGGCGAGCTATCTCCGCTTCTCAAGGGTCGCATTGATATTAATCAGTACTATCAGGCGGTAGAGACTGCCGATAACGTCGTCATTGTCCCTCAAGGCGGTATGCGTAGACGCCCCGGCACTGAGTTTATCGGCGAGACTGTTGGCGGTCTAACTACTCAGACCGGATTCCCAACCATGCCCAACGGCGGTAGCGGGCTTCTGATCAATGACGGTTCCGACGTAACGACCACAACGACTGGCACAATCGGCACGACCGATCCCTTTGTGGTTGCAAAGTACGATATCACGACAGCACAGACAGTTCAGTTTGTAGACTTGCGCAAGATCAGGCTTTCAAGTGGCACAAGCTCGCAGTTCAAGATCCAGTATTCAGACGATGACGTGACCTACACGACCATCGCGTCTGTTCCCTTGATTGGGACAGAGGCTCAGGACTTCCGCATCCGCATAGACCACAGCGCTAGATACTGGCAGTTAGTTAGGGTTGGCTCTTTGGACTTAGGCTCCGCAGCTCTTACGCTTGCTGAGTTTAATTTGCAGAAACCCAACGGGCTTATTCGCAAGTGTCGTGTTGAGAGCTTCAGTGTAGAGGATGACCGCCATTATCTGCTTGAGTTTACGCAAGAGAACCTGCGTATTTATAGAGCGCCAAACACGTATGTTGCAGACATCAAGCTAGAGGTTGGCTTCCCTGATACGCTTCGCGTAGCGCAAATCGAAAACGTAATGCTGATTGTGCAAAAAAACCTTGTGCCTCAGCGCCTTGTCAATCTTGGCGAGGATGATGAGTGGTTCTTAGACGACATTCCTTTTGTCAATGTCCCCCAATACGATTTTGATGATGACAACAGTCCTACGCCTGTGAATGAAATACAGGTTATGACGCTGGGGCATTCTGGTTCGGGTCAATGGAAGAAAGGCGACCGATTTGAGGTAGATATTGAGGGCGTATTGTCCAAGTCAATTAGCTATGCTGGCGACGACAACGCGGATGAGCAATCGGCGACCGTCTTTAACATCCAGAAAAACCTGCAAGAAATGCCTGTGTTCGGTGAAACGGGCGTAGCAGTTGCAAGGACTGGCTTGGATCAGTACACAATTACTATCTCTGGGGAATCCACCAAAGATTTTGAGCTTTTTTCTGCTTATGTAACCGAAGGCTCTGCTGATCACGAGATCGAGTTCACTAAGACGCAATCAGGCTCTCCCCGTAAAGAAAATGTATGGTCTACTCAGCGTGGCTGGCCGCAAAGCATTTGCTTCTATGAAGGCCGTCTTGTTCTAGGCGGAACAAAGTCAAAGCCTCAGTCTGTCTTCATGTCTAAGACTGGCGCATTTTTTGACTTTGACATTGATGATGGTGACGACGATGAGGCTATCTTTGCCACTATCTCTTCACGCAAGCTGAATGACATTGTTGACGTGTACCCCGGTCGTAACTTGCAGATATTTACATCTGGCGCGGAATTTGCAGTAACCAGCAGGCCCGTAACACCCTCCAGCATTAACATTCAGCCACAGACCTCGCATGGATCTGGCAATGTAGAAGTGCAAGACGTTGATGGCTCGACCATATTTGTAGACCGCCACGGTAAGTCCCTCCTGAGCTTCCTGTATTCGTTTAACGAGGACGCTTACACCACAGACGATAGGTCGGTACTGGCCTCTCACTTGATCAACCAGCCGGTCGATATGGCGCTCCTAGCGGGTACTGCGAGTGATGACGCTAACTGGCTATTCATCGTAAACACGGACGGCACAGCGACTATCTTGAACACCTTGAGAAGCCAAGACATCAACGGCTTCACGCAATGGAACACGACCGGGCAGATTAAAAGCGTAACGGTTGTCGATGATGAGCTATACATGATCGTCGAAAGAGAGATTGACGGCTCTGATAAACAATTTGTTGAGCGCTGGGACTTCAATTACATGCTCGATTGCTCTGTTAAGAATACGCGCACTGGCTCAGACGTTACCGGGCTAGAGCATTTGAACGGCGAAGAGGTCAGTGTTCTAGTCGATACAGAGAATTACGTGTTAGATCGGCGCACTGTGTCCTCCAACAAGATCACTTTGGATTCCAATGAGGAATATTCCGGAGATTATGAGGTTGGCATTCTGTTTGCTCCCACTATCAAGCCCATGCCACTGAACACCAACATCGGATCAGGCCAGAACCAGATGCGGTTGAAGAAGATTGTTCGCATGAACCTGCGTGTCTACGAGTCTTCCGGCATACAGATTGATGGCATTGCTGTACCTATCCGGGCATTCGGCCCTGCTGGGGATGAATCGCCATTAAGTCCCGAGTCTATTGTCCCCACAAGTGGCATAATAGAAGATGTTTACGATATTAACGGCTGGGGGAGAGAGGTCGTGCCGACAATTACGTGTCCTGATCCTACTCCCATGCACATACAGATGATTGAATACGAAGTTGAGGGTAACTAGATGGACCCGTTTACTATATTGGCTATCGCAATGGCGGCATCTACTGGCGTATCAATGTACGGTCAAGTACAAGCTGGCAAAGCTCAAGAGGAAAGCTTTAAAGAGCAAGCGAGGCAGGAAGAGGTAGCCGCGCAAAGCCAAGAGCTACAGCGTCGGCAAGAATTAAACCGAGCACTAGCGGCTAACGTCGCGGCGCTCTCAACGGCGGGAATATCTGGGGAAGGTACGCCAGCTAGTCTGGCATTGGAAAGCGCGAAGCAAGTAGGTCTTAGTGAAATGACTATTGACCTATCAGAACGCCTAAGAAGGGCGTCACTAGAGCGTCAAGCACAAGCGGCAAGACAAGCGGGCCAGTTAGGCGCGGCAAGCACACTGCTACAAACAGGCGTGAAAGTTGCTCAGTTAGGCGCAACTGGTGGCGGATCATCGGGCGGATCATCGGGCGGATCGTCTGGTGGTGGACCAGCGTTTTAAGGATAAGTAGATGGCTCAGAAGCGCATTGATTACTACGGCAGGTTTACACCAACAGGTGTAGATACGTCTCAGGCTAAACGCTTGCAGGCTCTTTCTGGCTTGGCTGAACAGGTCGGAGACATTGCGTTTGAGGTTGGCGGTCGCATCCAAAAAAGAAAGGCTATTGAAGACGCATCGGCGGAAGCACTGGCGGCGGCAGAAGAGGGCCGATCACCCGAGATCAAAGAGGGCTTGTTAAGTGCTATCAGCATATATGACCAGTCATTCAACCAGACCGTAGAAAACGCATATATCAACGAAGTTACCTCAGACATACGGTCGGCTGTTGATCGTTTTAATGTAGAGTCAGATGGTGACTTTGAGCAGTTCTCGCAAAATGCCAACAAATACTTTCAAGGCTTATCGCAAAACGTCGATGAGCGATTCCAACCAATGCTCCGCTCTGTTTACGATGAGGCGTTTGAGCGTAATGGCGTAAGAGTTGCAGAGCTAGGCCGCAAGCGAGCTAGGGCTGTTGCGGTTGATACCACTACCAACAACATCGACAACAAGTTATTACAGATATCCACTGAGTCTCAAGAAGGCGATGTTTCTCACGCCGAACAACTTGGCATAGAGGCAGTTTCATCGGCTCGCGCTCTTGAAGATGCTGGAGATGTAAAGGCAGGTTACACCGATTCTATTACTAAGAGCGTAGAGCAAAGCCTTGCTACTGGCGCAATCATGCGCGAAGTCCGGCAGTCTATGGATGCTAATGATTTTGGTACGGCATATGGCTTAATTGCTGATGCCGAAAGACCTGATCAGTTTGAAGCCGCTGAATGGGATGCTTGGAAGTATGCGACTGCTCAAACAGTATCACGTCAAAAATCCATATTTGAAGCGTCAACCAAAGCCGCAAATGATGCGCTTAAAGAGCAGGTAGGCGACTACTTAACTGCTGTATCGCTTGGTGTAAAAGTTGATCCCGCTGAAGCAAAAGAGCTTGCGACTGCCGTTGTCGGCACTGAGTACGAAGATGAATTCCAACTTGGTGAAGAAGTTGGCAGTTTTGCTTTGATGTCTGCGTCACAGCGATCTGCTGTATTAACACAGGCGGATGCAATAAGTCTTGAGGATGCAGATAGGGTAGCCGCACTTGAAAAAGCCCAGAACGGCATAAACACTCAGCTAAATAAAGACCCAATGGGCTTTGCTATTAAGCAGGGCATAGTGTCTGACGTGCCACTTGATATGAGCGATCCTCAATCATGGATTGATAGAGTATCTGAGGCCAAGAAGGCATCTATTCACTATGGGCGCGATATACCGGCAATGACTGACGCGGAAGCTGATGCGTTTAGCGATATTCTTGAAGAAATGACCTTTAAAGAAAAAACAAGCATAGCTCAAAGCCTTAACCAAGACCCGGCAGTTTGGGACATAATTAGCAAAGTTGGCAATCCGTTGTTTTCAGAGATTGGCGCAACCAATGATGTCACAGTGCAAAAAACAGCCTTCAAAGGCCAAGAGATGGTGGCAACAGGTCAGGCAAAGATGCCTTCATTCCAAGACTACATAGGCGTAGCTGATGATTACTTAGGGCCAGTTGGTGAAGTTTACCCATCGTCAGATCGTGGGTTAGTAATTGAAGCCGCTCTTAACCATTATGTTCAAAGCAACCCAGACCCCAGCAAAGGGTTTCAATCAGGTGTATTCGAAGACTCATTGGCGGCTATTACCGGCGGGATTGGCACATTCAACAAAGGCAAGTATCAACTGCCAAGAGATGTGACAGAAAATCAGTTTGAGAAGATGCTTGATAGAGTCAATGAGGATTGGCTTGAAACGTATGGTGGTATAGGCGGGATGACCACTCGCCAAGCTATTAAGCAAATTCAAAATGCTCGCGTTGTCAGCGTCCCAAACAACAAGAACGAATACAACTTGGTAATTCGTGATAACGCTAAATTAATTAACAAAAACGGCAACCCATTTACCTTTAAGTACGATGAATCGGTTGTAAGCGAAATGGCACCGCGAAGGTCGCGGCGTAATACTGGTCGATAACAATGCCGTTTGTTACGGAAAAAGGTAAGCGAGAGTTTGAGCAGTCATACAGGCTGTTTACTCCAGACGACTTGGTTATTGAGTCATCATTTGGCGAGGTCTTTGGCGCGTCTCTTGGCCTTGTGATTGATGAGGAGTTGTCGATCTCTAGTGCCTTAAATAACGAAATGTATGCCGAGCGTCAGGCCGCATTGCGTGGCATGGTCGATGACGGGTTTGATAGAGGCCCATATACCGACCGACGTGGCCGGATAGATTACGACCGTATAGCCAAGGACACAGGCTTGCTTGCAACCGATGAAGAGCTACGCGAGCGGCGTAATGAGAAGTTACGTAAGCGCAGAGAATACGCGCAAGACGTTATATCCCGTGGAAGCGGAATGGCTCAGTTTGTAGGCTCTATGACTGCATTCATGCTCGATCCGATCAGCATTGTGACCATGGGTACAGGCGCGGCGCTAACAACCGCCCGAGGTTTAGGGGTGACCGCCAATGCAATGCGTGTTGCCAAAGCTGAAGCTGGCATTGCGGCGGCAACAGAACTAGCCATACAGCCACTTGTATACACTCACAAGCTCGATATTGAATCACCCTACTCAGCACAAGAGGCGCTTGCGAACATCGCTACAGCGGCAGTAGGAGGCGCTGTGTTAGGGGGTATAGCGGGTGGTTTGGCTGGATACCTTCGAGCGGTCAACAGCAAGGCCGATGAGCTTGGCGCTGTTCAGCCTGATACGCCAGAAGCAATGGTTCGAGAGGCTAATGAACGGCTTATCGAAGACTTAGACATTGCTAGAGCGCGTGGCGACATTCCTCCTATTGACCGAGATGTTGTCCAAGCTGAGTTTTTGCGAGAAGTTACTGAGGAGCTAACCGCTACCGCTGGCAACCGATTAGAGGCTGGCGAGCGCAAGGCTCTTAGATCTGAGCTAAAAGACCTTGAGTTTAGGCTAGAAAGGATCTCAGACGTTCCCGAGGAAGTTATCAAGGAGCGTGGAGTACCTGCCCGAGTAGCGAAGAGGCGTGCTATTGAGCGCGGTGAAGAACTTGCACAAGAGCAACAAGCAGGTCTGTCAGACCGTGTTACCCGGATTCAAGAGATGTTGCGCCAAGACGATGTGGCGCGAGACGCGTTTGGCGACTTAGATCGAATCAAGCAGGGAGTTATTCCACCCCTGTATGAGCGCCGTCTCAATGAGATTTTGATTGAGCAAGAAATCAACCAAGACATACAGTTCCTTTCGGAGCGAGAAACCCGAAGCGAGATGTATGACCAGCCTTCAAAAATACCGGCTAAGTACGAAGAACCACAGCCACAGAAGGCCGCACCACAAACGACTACAGAACGCCAACGTGATATACTTGTCAGGAATGGCATTGCAGAAGATTTCGACGCCGATATTGAAGCGTTTAACAATCTAAGGACAGCCGATGAAGTACGACCCGAACGCCCCGGAGACAGAAGACGACGCGATCAGGAGCGAGTTACTGCGCCGCCAGCGGATCAAATTCCACGCGAGCAACTACTCGAAGGAGCGCCAGAAGTTGAAGGCGCAACAGGCCCAGACCTCAGAATCACTAGCGCCGCAGAAAAATACGCTAGAGCCAATGGAATCCCCTTCTCTCGACAAGCAGAATACGTAGAGGTTGATGAAGACCGGGCGCGGCGTATAGCTCAAGCCTTTGAGGATATGGAGGACAATCCTTCTGATCCCGCAGTACAAGAAGCCTATCGAGACTTAGTTAATCAAACCCGCGCTCAATACGACGCACTTATTGAAGACGGCTACGAGTTTACGTTCTATGACGGCAAAACCGATCCGTATAATACAAGCCCTTATAACGCTATACGCGATCTGCGAAAGAATAAGCGCATGGCTGTCTATGGTACGTATGACGGCTTTGGTACGCTCGAGCAGTTCAAAGAAAGTTTAGCCGATCCAAACAGAATCTTGCTCCAAGACAGCGGGCTACGATGGAAAGATCAAAACGGTAAAGAGCAAGTTGTTACTAATAACGATTTATTCCGCGCTGTGCATGATGCTTTTGGTCACTCTCTTGAGGGTGCTGGCTTTAGGGCGCGTGGCGAAGAAAACGCATTCCAAGCGCATATGCAGTTATTCACTGGTCCAGCTAGACGCGCACTGACTACAGAAACAAGAGGCCAGAACAGTTGGCTGAATTATGGGCCGTATGGTGAGACCAACCGAACGGCTGGAACTTTAGAAACTGTATTTGCAGATCAGAAAATGGGCTTAATGCCTGACTGGGTATCGGCAGAGGGTGTTATTACTCAGCCGCCTGTAAGAGCGCGAATTACTGATGACCCTATTATGCAAGAGATACTTGAAGTTGCTGAGGCTGAGATGAAGCCCATTGATGACGAGATTAAAAACATTGAAGACGTATTGAGGTGTGCTCTTGGCTAACGGATTTGAAAGATGTGTCAACGAGGCGCTTGCACAGAACCGCCTGTCTAGGGACGTGGCGCAAGCAATTCTTGATTCTGATGACCCCAATCAGGCCATTGACGATGTGCTTGGCAATCTAACGCGCCAGAAGCGTGAGACGGCTATACAAGCTGTCCGCATATCTCAGGCATACGACTCTGTTAAATCGCATCCACAGGGTATGTCTGCTGGCATTACAGCGTTATTAACTAAAGATCCTCGTGGCAATGCCAAGTATAAAAACGTCGAGTTTCTTGCTAAGTATTACGAAGGCAAATTCCATAGCATGAATGCTGAGGCTCTGGCTAAGTTTCGTTCGCGGATGTTCGGTATTGAGCAGGACGAGGAAGAACTAGCCAAGTTTCTCAAAGCTATTTATCGAGAAGACGTAGACGATCCAGAAATAAAGGCAATGGCCGATGCATGGCATGAGACTGCCGAGCAGATGCGTGTTTTGTTTAATGCGCGTGGCGGCTCTATCTCTAAGAATGAGCGATGGTTAATGCCACAGCGACATGATCAGGCATCAATCAAAAAGGCTGGCGTGGAGACATGGAAAGAAACAATCAGGGATTTGCTTGACCGTGAGTTTATGGTTGATGAGGCTGGTCGTCCACTAAGTGATGAGCAGTTTGAAGAGGCGCTTGACGCTGTTTACGAGACTATTAGCACTGGCGGCTTGAACAAAGCCAAGGGGCTAACTGTTCCAAGGCTAGGCAAAAAGTTATCTCGTAAGGGCGGAGAAAAGCGATTCTTATACTTCAAAGATGCTGATTCATGGATGAAGTATCAAAACCGTTTTGGGCGCGGTAACGTCTTTGATGCGCTAACTGACTATATCAACATGATGTCTAACGACATTGCAGTCATGGAAACACTTGGCCCGTCACCCCATAATACGTTTGATTTTCTTATTAACAAAGCAAAGCTGGAAGAAGATTTAACCGGACCACAAGAAGCATTTAACAATGCTGTCTTTAAGGTTGCGGCAGGTCAAGTTAATGGAGGCGAGCTTACAAGTGCGGCGGACGCGCTGGAGGCTACCCGTAACGTGCTTACGTCGGTGACGCTAGGCGGTGCATTTATCTCTGCGCTTAGTGATTCGGGCTTTGTGGCGATGACCGCAAAGATGAACGGGATTGCACCACTTAAAGTAATACGCCAGCAGATGGCGCTTATGAGACCAGACAATGAGGCTGATCGCATATTTGGCACTCGCCTTGGCTTGACTGCTGAGAACGCCGCAAGACAGACAGCGGCTAATAGATACGCTGACACTTATGGTACAGGCAAGGCCGCAAAGTTAGCCGAAGGTGTGATGCGAGCTTCAGGCTTAGAAGCATGGACAAACGCGGCCCGCAAAGCATTTGGCATGGAGTTCTCTGCCTTGCTTGCTGATAACTTTCAGAAGTCATTCGCTAACTTAGAAACTGGATTGCAAGACGCTTTTGCTAGATACGGGATCACCGAGCAAGACTGGGACGGGTTCAGAAAGCAGCCGCCATTGATGTTGCGTGGCGCTCCTTACGCTGACATGACGCAAGAAGGCGGCGTTAAATTCCATCAGATGGTTTTATCTGAGACTGACTTTGCCGTACCTACACCAGATGCAAGAGTTCGCGCTGTAACCACTATGGGAACGTCACGCGCCACTGTATCTGGCATGGGCATCCGAACAGTCATGCAACTTAAATCATTCCCTATAACGATCCTTATGGGTCATGGGATGAGAATGTTTTATCAAGACACTGCCGGTAAGAAGTTGCAGTATTTTGGCGGCCTTATGGCAATCACCACAATACTTGGCGGAATTACTTTGCAAGCCAAAGACTTGGCGGCAGGTCGAGAGCCAAGACCAATGCTGGATAATGATGGCGTACTAAAGCCAGAGTTTGTTGTTGCGGCAATGGCACAAGGCGGTGGCCTTGGAATCTTTGGAGACTTCTTATTTTCAGACCAAAACCGATTTGGATCAGGCCCGGCATCTACATTACTTGGGCCAACTGGTGATCTTGTAAACAGGGCGGCACGACTCAGTATCGGCAACATCCAAGAGGCTATACGCGGAGAAGAAACTCATATCTTCAGTGAGACTATAGACTTTGCAGAGCGTTACACACCCGACATTTGGCAAATTCAAACAGCCAAGAATGCAATGTTTGATCAACTAGAGCTAATGGCTGACCCAGACGCTCAGAGAAAGTATAATCGCATAATGCGTAATCGAATGAGAGATTATGATCAAGGCTACTGGTGGGAACCCGGAGAGCCATTACCGGAGGCATTTAAGTGACAGTTTCAGACAATACAAGCCGTAACCAATACACAGCGACTTCTGGACAGACAGTATTCGCTTATACGTTTGAGATCGTAGACAAGGATCACATCGTTGTTCTACAGAACGGTACGGTCTTATCAGAAGGCACTGACTACACAGTATCCAATGTCGGCAATGACAATGGCGGCAACGTCACGCTGACAACTGGCGCAACTGCCGATGACATCATCACGCTCTACCGTGATATGCCCTACTCTCGCACTCAGAACTACACAAACTCAGGCGACTTCCTTGCCTCAGAAGTTAATGCTGACTTTGATGAGTTGTGGTTAGCGGGCGAGCAGACAGATCGCTCATTTTCACAGTCAGTTCGTAAGCCTATTACTGACTCAGACTCTATCTCGATGGAGCTGCCAGACGCGGCGACTCGTGCAAGTAAGTATCTGCGATTTACCGATACTGGCGCGGTAACTGTTGCTACTGCCACAACAACGGTGGCGGCTGACTCAGTATTGATTGATGACGCTGGTAATTACTACGATTCAGATAATGTTGAGGGTGCGCTGCAAGAGATTGGCGCTGATTTAGAAACAAAGGCACCGATTGATAGTCCTACATTCACTGGCACAGTCACAATTCCATCGCCGTTTACTCTTGACTCAACATCGGTAACTGTCTCAGGCACAGAGCTTAACTATCTGGATGGCCTAACCGGAAATGTTCAGGAGCAGATTGACTCTATTGATGTAGAAAGCATTGCTCACATTAACGAGTACATTAACCCGCCAGATGGCAGTGGCCCTGTCTCTGATTCTGTTGCCCTTACAAACGCCTGTAACGCCGCTGAGGTCATTTTGTTTGGCGGCACTACCATGGACATTGATGCGGACTGGACGTTCCCAGTCGGCGGTATAGCGCGTCGATGGATGTTCCAAGGCAACACATGGAACCTAACTAGCAACGCACAGATTGTTTTGGACAATGTTACTGACTTTGCGATCGTTGGTGACGGTGCAACTGTTGACGGTAACTGGAAGGTTGCGCGTGTAAATGGCGCTACTGCTTCACAGCCAACAACTATCACAGTTGACTCAGGCCACAACTTCGCTGTTGATGACATCGTTTCATCTAGCTGGTCGCTGGATTATCTGCCTAACTCAGTATCTCGTGCGGCTGCGCCTCTTGGCGGCGACTTTAACCGTGTAGCGTCAACCACAGCGACAACGATCACGCTTGATCACCAAGTTGTCTCAACAACAACTGTACCGTCTGCTGATAACAAGCTGGCAGGTGGCACATACCTAATAAACGCTGTATTCAGCAAGTCTGGTATTGAGTTTGAAGGGACTGGTCACTTCCATGTGGAAGGCGTCACGTTCCAGAATATGCCAAACGCCTATGCGATTAACGTCAACGACTCTACGGAAGCAGCAAAGGCAAGCATCGTAAACTGTGAGATTAACGGTATTGCTCTGGATGCGATTAACTTCCGGGGTGACACGCTCTATATGCGCGACTTCAAGGTACGCGATATACGAGATATCTCTAAGCAGGTACTTGTTTGGAGCAACCAGACCAAGAAAGGCCAACTCTACGGCGAAAGCTGTGACTGGGCGCACAATAACCAAGACGCATTCTTCTACACAAACGTGTCAGAGACGGATGCACTGGCTTATGCACCCGACATGGTATGGATTAACTGTGTCTTTGATGGCTTCAACAATGACGACTTTACTCCACGACAAGCCAAGCAAGGCAACTGTCTAAACTGGCAGTCTCGTGGCGGAGCGTCACACATCATTGCGGGCAAGGTTGAGTTTATTAACTGTAACCTCTTTAACATCAAGCGCCACATTCTGGGTACAACGTACACCGGGATTGAGGTCTACACGCAAGACAAGATCACATTCCAAAACTGTAATATGGATGCGGAAGGTGTGTACGTCGAAGGCACTGGTATCAGCCGCCTAACTGTCGCTCCGATCATTTACGACAACTGTAATATGCGGGCGTCAAACTACCGACTACACATCGGCGTAGGCGAGGTTCACTATCGTAACTCTGTCATCCAAGAGAAAGGCGCAACCAACATTGCGTACTTTGTGCGTGGCGATGAGCAAGAAGAGACATCGACAACAACGACTCGCGTGTATCACCAAGGCGAGTACGTCATCAACACTGGCTCAGGCTTGGTATACGAGGCCACACCCGGTTCAGGCAATAGCTTTGTAACAACCAGCGGTGACGCGCTTACTGGCTCTAAGTTCACTGAGGTTGCTCGCATCTACTATGTAGAGGCTGGCAGCACTACGACATCGGCATACGTGCGCGGTGACTTTGTTAAGAACGCAGCAACCAACAAGATTTACGAGTGTATTACGGGTGGCGCAGATCAGTACGAAGCCCCATCCGGCACGTCACTAGGCAACACAACACACTTTGAGATCAACGAAGTAGATGTCCCTAACGGCCACTTCGAGAACACTCGCATCATCGGTAACTTCGACTTTGTTAGTAGCTCTGACACTGTATTCGACAACTTGTTACTGCCCTATCGAAGCGGCTTGGTTGTTCCCCACTTCGAGCGTATCTATCAAGAGAACCTTGATAACAAGATCGTGCTTGAGGGCGCGACACCAACTGACGCAACTGCGATCAACACAGAGGATTGGTTCACTAACGGCACCAGCATTACTGACGTGCCAAGCCTGTCAATTAAGATTGCAGGAACCGATGCTATTGCAGAGTTTGGTGCGGATGAATCTTCACAGCGAGAGCTACACTTCAAGCTAAAGGCTAGACGCTTTGACTCAACTGTAGGCGCAACGTCTCCGCTCCCAATGAAGGGCGCATTTCTCGTTGATCCACTAGAGAACAGCTTGGTCTTTGCTACCCGTCGTCCGGGTGATGTGAAGCGCGTTACAGAAACTCACTCAGCAGCTGTAAACGCAGCAGCTTCAGCGGGCGCAAGTAGCATTGTGATCACTAACGTCGCAAGTTCAACGGTTCCTGTTGTTGGCGATTGGGTGTCGCTAAACAATGACGGCGACTCAGATGTGTACTTCCATGAGATTACAGCGGTCAGTGGCACTAGCCCCTACACGCTGACAATTACGCCAACACTGACAGAGGCTATCACTACCAGCACAAACTCCTACCTGATCAAGCACGAGTACATTTATGTGCACGTAGCTGACAATGGTGACGTTGATATTGATGGTGATTTAGATGTCTCTGGTACTGTAACTGCTGGCGGCTTGAGTGTTAATACTGCTGACAATACCATTGCTGCTTTTTCAAGCACAGACAACCGTGGCGCTATTTCAATTTCAGACGACGACACAGATAGTTACATTGGCTCTGAAAACGGAAGCACTTACATAAGCAATGCGGGGGGCGCTTTGTCCTCCGGTCAAATAATCATAGATAGCGCAGGAAATGTTGGCATTGGAAATTCGCCTAGCCGCAAGCTAGAAACGTCTGGCAACAACAACGGCGGTGCAAAAGCTAACTACATCCGAATCACTGACACCGATACAAGCGCAACCCTGAACAACCAGCAGGGCGGTATCGAGTTTTACACGAGCGATTCTGGCAACGAAGGCGTAACCGCTAGTATCGAAAACCTCTATGCGGGATCTGGTGCAGGCAGTAACTTAACTATTAACACTGCGGCTAGTGGTGGCGCTGGCGCAACGGAGAAGTTCAGGGTAGATGCAGATGGTGCGGTTGGCGTCGGCACATCCTCACCCGGCACTTATGGCGGCTTTACTGTTCAACAGGCATCTAACTCTAGCTCTAAGGGTATTGCCATTGTTGACTCTACAGCAGCGCAGTCAATCAAGCTGTGGGCAAACGCTACCTATGCGTACATATCATCCGGTAACACGGGTGCCGATCCGATGATCCTAAACACTGGCGGCGGATCAGTTCGAGTAGGTGACATACCAGCAACGATCGACGGTAACTTTGCTGTTCGATCAAACTCAAATGGCCACGCGGTAACTATTTATGAGCCAACGGGCGGTCAAGAAAACTGGCAGCTAGGTCTCAATAGTGTCGGTGATTTAGGTTTCTATAACTCTGGCTCTACTACCGCATCGGTTGTGTTTGATGACACTGGCAATGTCGGTATAGGTACTACGTCGCCGAACGTCCACGGCTGGACTAAAGCTGTAAGCCTTGATTCGTCAACTAGCGCTGGATATGAACTAAACAAGAGTGGTGTAAAAACAGGCGCTTTTGCTATGCAGGGTGACGGCAGAGTGCAGATAATTAACTTTACTGCCAACCCCCTTACGTTTAACACCAATGGCTCCGAGCGTATGCGTATCGACAGCTCAGGCAATGTCGGTATAGGTACTACGGCACCCACTAACGCAAAGTTAGAAGTAGTTGCGTCATCTGGGGAAGTATTCCGTGCTGATGCTAGTGGTGGCGCTTATCGTATTGTAGCCAATCAGACTGGCGTTCTTATGAGTGGCAATGTCGGTATAGGTACTTCGTCACCTGCGACTGAATTGCATGTAGATGGTAAAATTTTAACTGCTGGAGGATCAGCGTCTTCGCCAGCTTTGCAACTTAATGATGTCAACTCAGGATTGTTTTCTGCGGGTGGTAATACAGTAGCTGTTTCTACTGACGGCTCAGAGCGTATGCGTATCGACAGCTCTGGTCGCCTTTTAGTAGGAACGTCATCGGTTGGATACTCAGGCGTTGACCTTACAGTTGGTGACACGGCAGACAGTCAAAACGGCATTGCTATTCAAACATCAACTACAGGATACGGCTATGTGCTGTTTGGCGACGGTACAGGTGCAGACGCTTTTAGAGGACAGCTTTACTATAAGCATGGCGATGACTTTATGGCTATGCACACTGCTGGTGCTGAGCGTATGCGTATCGACAGCTCTGGCAACTTGCTGGTTGGTAAGACTGCTGTAGGTGTAGCTACAGATGGCTTTGAAGCTAGAGCTAGTGGTCTTACGGCGATGTCTGATACGAGCGGTGCGGCGTTAAACGTAAACCGAAATTCAACAGACGGGGCTTTAGCATATTTCTACAAAGACGGCTCCACAGTCGGTAGTATTGGTAGCACTAGCGGCGTTGCAACGCACATTATCTTAGACCCACGCTCATCTGTTAAAGGTGCGGGCATTGTAGGTGGTTCGGCTAGTGCAACAGAGGGCGTTATTAACTCAACGGACAAAACAGGTGCGGCTCAAGATGGGACGATAAGTTTAGGAACAAGTGGTACACGATGGAAAGACCTCTACCTGTCAGGCGCTATTACTTCTGGAAGCATTGATGCGGCAGGAGAGAGCTTCTTTGGTGGCTCTTTAGACATCCGCCTAAACTCTTCAGCATCTAACTCCATTTTTGAGGGCAACAGCAGCAGCATGGCTGTCCGAAACAATGGAAGTAACAACATCAACTATGAGCTAGGTGGAGCAAACGTCCGCTACACCATGAACCTGTCCCGGTTCAACGCAACAGA
>Ga0208667_1000309_pt1 | contig 22036 bp, 10 predicted proteins | sample 11BtaG_FD_184085 | JGI IMG/M metagenome (GOLD analysis project Ga0208667, IMG submission 184085) | Marine viral communities from the Subarctic Pacific Ocean - 11B_ETSP_OMZ_AT15265_CsCl metaG (SPAdes) (version 2) | ecosystem: Environmental > Aquatic > Marine > Oceanic | place: Pacific Ocean... | reverse complement strand
AAGCTATCAGCAGCTTGCGTAGGAGCAAAACCTTTAGATAATACATAGTTTAATATAGCTTTAGGTTTATCAGTCGACGAGTCCATGGCTTTTGCTATCTCTGCTGAGTTGACATCGGTCTGAAGACCTCTTCTTCTCTGCTTCAACATATCTGAATTAAAAATAAATGCAAAATCTTTAGAATACTGCTTAGTATTTAATATAGCTTTTCCAAATTTAAAAGGATTGTTATCGTTCCAGTTTATGAAGTTAAACAAAGATATTGTTTGTAAAGCGGCAGATCTAAAGTTTAAGAACATTATAGAACCAACTGAATTATTAACCCAATTCATGAAACTGTTTACTATTTTATTGTTACCGGTTGTTCTATTTGTGCCGTTCTCCATTCTGAACAATATGTCTTCAAGAGCTTCTCTAAAATTACCTCCGTATACTGCCTCTATTTTATTTAAATTATCTTTACTAAATATCTCATTTTTATTTTCTATAAACTTACTTAGATATTCTTTTCTACCAACATTGTTAGTTATATCATTTATATCTGAAGCTATAGATCCAACAACCCAACTTTCGGAAGGAGTTGGAAAATTACTACCAGTAACTCTATTTAATATCTCAGCATACCCTTTTAAATTAGCATCTTTTTCTACTATATTAGAAAGCCTAGATTGATCGGTTTTAGATATGCCAGGTATCTTGTATCCTAGTTTATCCCAAAGATAAACCCTAATAGCTGCATCAAAAGAAAAATTATTATAATCAGTCTTTTTAGAAAGCATTTTAGACACATCTTTATAATGCTTGTTTAATTCTCTATAATTATTCGCATATACTTGTTTAGCGGAATTTATTTCTCCTATAGCTGTAAAAAATGGTCTTATTAAATTATCTTGGAAGAACTTAAGTTGCTTTTCTCCTTGCTTTCCTTTTCCTAAAAAGCTATAAATTAAACCTTCAAAATCTTCTGCGGATGGAGGTAAAAAGAATTTAAACTTATCTTGTGATCTACCTCTAGACTTAGCAGCGGCATCAGAAAATACTTTTTCAGCACCAACACTTTTTGTTTGATCTATTATCTGATTAAACTCTGCGCTTAAGCTAGTTTGAACTACAGCTTGCTGGACTTTGCTGTTTATATCAAAAGTTTCTAAAACATTTTTAACCGCTTGAACATTTTTAATAGCGTCATCAACAAAATAAAAGTCGTTATACCCTTCAGCAACCTTATCAACCATCCAGTCAGCCTTAGCTTTAGCTGTGCTATTAGCCAACCCTGTAATATTGGCTCGTGGAATATCTATACCCAAACCTTTCATGAACGCGTGTATAGCAGTTTCTGAAGCTACTGGTCTAGCAGTTAGAATAAATATATTGTTATTACCAAATTTATCTATTGCTTTTTGTATTCTTGGGATTAGTGGCCCGGGTTGACCTTCAACTACTTTGTTAAATTCGCTAAAATCAAACTCAGCTCCTTCGGCTAATAATGCTTCACCTTGCTTAGCAAACTGTGCTGCGTTTATTTTAAATGTTTTACCATCTTTTTTAACTATAATCTGACTCTTACTAAATGCCAATGTATCATCAAAGTCATAAACACTTATACCTTTTGGATTTTCAGAGTAAGATCTTTTGGCTGCGTTTTTAAAAGCTTTATCTAAGTTACTGTTTTTACTAGCATTTTCTGGATTAGTTTTAGAAAACAAAGAACCCACAAAATTTCCAGTCTTAACATCAAGAAACATGATACCTAAATCCTTGTATCTAACGTCAAATATTGGGTCTCCAGGTCTATAGCCTATACCCATCTTTTCTTGAGTGCCTCTTTCTCTTAATATATTATCGAGCTTGTCTGGCAGAATAGCAGTATCATAGTCTTTTAATAGCGTTTTTATATCTTTTAAAACGTTAGCGTCTTTATTGATAATATACTTTACACTATTAGTTGCCATCGTCTTAGCTGTAATGACATGTTCGAGTACTAATTTATCCTTGTCAAAAGCCAACCCCATTTCAGCAAGATCTTCAACAGTAGCTATTGTTCCATCGCTTTTAACTGGCACGAATCTAGGCGAAGCCATTGCTTTGCCTACTCCGTTCATGTCGGCAAACTGACCTATTATCAAAGCCTCCGCAGCGGCTAGCGATATACTACCGTCTTTTACTGAATTAGCCAAAAAATCTAACGATTTTAAATATATTTCTTTATCTTTTGCGCCTTCTTTATATAGATCTTTTACAAAGTTTATCTTACCTTCGTTGTCAAGCTTGTTAAAAGCGTCTCCTGGAAACCAATTTTTTCTGGATTGGTCTACTGGTCTTTTCTTACCTTTAGTAGTCAGTATACCTAAAGCGTTATCTATATCGGCAGTGTTAGCATACTTACCGTTTCTGCTTGATTTTCCTTTTGGTCTTAATTCTACTTCATCTAGTGTCAATATTAAGCCTTTGGGCTGTTTTTTAGGCACGAATCCGGCTAAGCCTCCTGGTTTTTGAAGACCATCGTACCAACCTCTTATAAAGTCATCTTCTCCTAAAAAATCAAAAAGCTTTTTAGAAGCTAACCTAGCTTCATTAATAAGATCTAGATTTTTAAGATCAAACTTTCTTTCAATACCTGCTTGAGCAAAAATATCTTTATATTCTATAGGAGAAATTATTTCTCTAGTAATGTCTAAAGATAGGTCTATAGCTACATTTTTTTTATCTCTACTTTTTATTTGGAATTGATAGTTATTAAATAAAGCATTACTACTTATTTGATCAGCTATGCGTTTTAATTTAGTTCCATCTAAATTGGCTATTTCGTTTTCTTCAAAATGGCCCACTATAGCTCTAAACAAATCACCATCTTCAGCTACTAATCTATTTATAAATGTTTCTGTGTTTATTCCTTCAATAAAATTGTCTACTATAGTAGCATCATTCTTAGCGGCATCATACAGTCTTGACACAGATCTCTTTATATTACCTCTCTCTGACTGCTTGTTGAACTCTTGAACAAAGTTGTCCGCTAAAATAGTGCCTAATCTTTCTTGGTTTTCTTCAAAAGCTTTTCTTATTTCGCTACTAGGATTTAAAAGTTCTTGACCATATGTATCAAAAGCATATTCTTCAGCCAATGCTTTAGCCAATGCTTCTTTTCTACCTCTAATAACCTCATCACCTTTAAACATGTAAGTCAAGAACTGCTCATCAGTAATTTTATTAGCAGCATTAGGTAGTCTTCTAACTAGCTGAGCGCCTGAAGTTCTACCTGCTTTATCAGTACCTACGCTTTCACGATCTATTTTTTTACCCTCCCAGTCAGAAGTAAACTTACCATCAACAGACTTTTGAATAGCAAAAGGCATACCTTGCATAAGCCAAGTTGTAGTCATGTTTTCAAGTATAGGCTTTTTAAGTTTTAAGAAGTTGTTTCTAAGTTCACCACCACGTTTAGCTCCTAGCATTTTCTTAAACTCAATATCTGCTTGTTTACCTATCTCTTTCTTAATTTCAGACATTAAAGGCGTAACAGTCTTGTTTATAGACGTTGCAGCGTCGATGCGAGATTTAAGCGTTTTAGTTACAAGTAGTATTTTGTCCTTTACTTTCGATACCATCTCAGCTGGTAGCACGCTAGATTCTACTAAGTTTTGGTACTCTACTCTTGGTGCTTCTGTAGTTGCAGTTTCAGCTACAGGTTCTGCAATTTGCCTAGCTTCTTCCGTGTCTAAGCTTTCAGCTCGTCTTTCAGATTCTATAGCTAATCTTTTCTTAGCATCTAGCTTGCTAAATCTAGCGTTGGCAAACAAGAACTCACCAAAAGTAATAGGATCGCCACTAGTAGTTTTTCTAATTGCTGATGGATCAAAGTTTATTAATCTATCAACAACCCCTTCTAATGTTATCTCTGCTTCTTCTTTAGACAACGCTCTAGAGTTAACATAGTTATATATGGCTCCGCCTGGTTGAGTTGCATTAAATATAGGGTTAAATACTTCTCTACTTTGAAACTCTTCTTTGGTACTAATATTTTTAGGTACTAAGTTGTTTATGTTTTCTAGTATACTTAAAGACTTTTTACTTGTACCTAATTGATCAGGTGTATAGTCTGCGAGTTTCTTTTTGGCTTGAGTAGTTAATTTACCTTTCTTAATGTTTTTCTGGTAATCTCTAATAAAATCAAATACTTGTTGGCCAGTAGTAAACTCAGCATTTTTAAATCCAAATCTAGTTCTAAATAAATCTAGTATTCTTCTGCCTATTTTTTTCCACTGAGGCTCTTCTAGCACATTGAAGTTTATTTCGTTCTTAGCTATGGCATCGGAAAATATAGTAAAATACTCGTCTGCATCTTTACCATCTATATCTATGTTTTTATCTCTATAAATATCCGCACGTTTCTCTATTATGTCTAAAACACCTTTCTCAGCAAGTATACCTTTAAATTCATTTACTACCTTATTTATCTGCTTATTATTTTTAAATTCAGATCCTAACACCTTGTGTAGTAATTCGTGCGAAGCTACTGATACGGCTTTTGTTTTTGCAGCTTGCTCTTTGTTTATGTATATTACACCATCTTCTCCTAATAACAAACCATCCGTTGCTCCTTCGCCTTTGAAACCCGCTGCTTCAAACTCAGTCTTAGTTTCATACGTTTTTATATTTTCTTTACCTACTATTTTTTCAACAAGTTTTGTTTCTTCTTCTATAGCAGTTGTAGCTGTTGAGTTCATTATTTCAACCTGCTCTTCTTTAAGCGACGCTATCTGCTCATCTAGGCCTTCATGATAAGTTTCATTTACGGATTTTTTTTGAGACTCTAATTTATCTATTCTAAGTTGCGTTAATGCGCCATCTATGTAAGCTTGCGGGTGATTTAGCATCCACTTGGGAGCCGCGTATTTACCTACTGCTTCAGCTTGCTCTAATATTTCAACTGCATCGTCTTGAGTTATTTTGCCTTTCTTAACAGCAAAATCAAGCATCTTTTTAGTCTTTTTTTGATCTTTAGATATTTCGTATAAGTTAGTGAGTCTAGACTTAGGACTTTGTTTAAAACCTGGTGTACTGAATCCTGCCATAAGACCAGCTGTGGACATAGATAATATGCTCGTGCTTATAAAGTCATCTAGAGAGTAATTCGCTTCAAGTAGCTCAAAACCTGCCTCTCTATTTATATCTTCATTAACTAAAAATACTTCTCCTGCTTGTTGTATGTTCTCTTGAACAGTCTCTTTAAAACCTTCACTGAAAAAAGCTTTTGTCTTCGTAGTGTTTGGTAGTAGTTTGCCAACAGAACCACTAAGCGATTTTGAAAATGCTTTTTGAGATCCTGTATTTTTAAATTCGTTTATTGCTTTATTTATAGATTTGCTGCTAACAAGCCAGTCATCCAGTTTATTTAGCATCGGTATCCTAGGGTTTATAGGTCCAGTAAGTCCGTATAGAACTCCCATTTCTAACTGAGCTCTGTTAGCCAGCTTTTCTGCTACTTCATCAGAAAGTCCAGCTTGCTTAGCTGCTGTTATTGTACTCTCATAACCAGTTTGAGCACCATACATTGTTTGAAAAACAGATGCGTCAACTGTTCTTGCGTCAAAAGGTAATTTCTTACCAAAAGTACCTTTTGTACTTACAAATCCAATTTTTGAAGTTGCTCTAGTACTCATTGGCGCTAAACCTCTTGCGGCTCTTAATTTATTAACTCCACTTATATATCTAGCTGAAGTTGCTAATCTTGCAGCTCCTATACCTTTAGTTCCTAAAACTTGAAACGCTATGTTACCCATAACGTTACCAGCTACATTAGTAAAACCTCTAGTACTATAATCTGAGTCTTCAACTCCGTTTATATCTATTAGACTACTGATTTTAGCCTTTTCTTTTTCAGACATAGTTTGCCCGACAGCTAAATTATTATCAGTGTCATAAAGTCTACCTTCAGAGTCCTTCAAATATGTTTTACCGTTGTACTTTAAAGACTTACCACTTACCCTTAAGTATTGAAGATTTTTCTGTGGATCAAGAGCTTCTTGCTCTATCTTAGCATATCTTTTCTGCTTAGCTACTTCGTCAAAGCCAAACACCCCTATTTTATCTTGCAACCAAGTTGCGGTTTCATCTGCTGCGTCTAAAAACCCAACACCTGTTTCCTTGACAAACTCAGACGCTCCTTCAAAAAATCCTCTAGCATCGCTCTGATCTTCTCTTTCTTTAGAAAACTCTAACTGATCTTTTATTATTTGCTTAGTTCTCCAGGATAAATTAGCAAACTGCTTTTCTCTATAAGAATCTAGCTTTTCATAATCAAAAAGCGTGCTTTGTCCGTTTTCTAATTCATAGCTTTCGTAAGCGTCTTTAAAGCTTTTAAATTCTTTGTATTTTTCAGGATTTTCTGTATAGTCTTGATGAAAAGCTTTAGCATCTAGCTTTTTATTTACAGAATTCATGTATTGTGATAGCCTAGTATCTAATACTCTTTCTTTTGCAACGTCTAGATTATCTTGACCTGTTGCTCTAGCATCTGCACTTAGGCCTACTCCTGAGCCTGCTTTAAAAACACCACTTTCTACATCTTTTCTAAACTCATCAACAAACCCATTTTTAGATAACCAACCTTGAAAGTCAGAAACATTAACCCCTAAACTGTTTAGTTCACTAGCATTATAATATTTTCTAACAAAAGTATTATCATTTTTTTGATTATAGTATAAGTTTGTTTTATCAGGATCGATGTCAAGGTCAAGTAGCTGCACTTTGTCTTCTACGTCTTCATCAAGCGTTAACTTTGGCTCTATACTTCCACCAGACTTCCAGGTTTTGTAAAGATCAAACTCTTCTTGACCACTAAACATAGTCACGTCAGGTTTGTAATCTTTCATTTGGCTATTCATTCTTGAAGCCAAGAAATCAGCTCTTTTAAATCTTTGTATTTGAGCTTCTTCCTCTTTGTCAAACTGCTCATCAACCTCTTCCCTGTATGCAGACATTGGCTTAGCGTATGTTAGGTCGAAAGCGTTAGGATCAAAAGCTGTAAGCTCTTTCCAATCTTTAGTCTCACCAGGTGGCGGTTCGTTATTTACGTTGATTAAATTTTCTTCCTCTGGATTCATATTTTATATTAAATAACTATTATAAATTAACCTCGTTTAGGTAGTTTTACGTTAGCATCTTTTTCTTTGGCTTCTTTAGCTACTTGGTTCCTAGTCTTAGGTTTAGCATCTTCCTCTGGAAGTCTAGTAACATACTCTGATCTAGCTGGACCATAACTGCCTTCTTCGCTTGATGTAGTTTCGGTCGCTGCTTTTATTTTGTCACCTGTCATCCATTTAGCTGAAATGTCTGATGGATCTCTATATAAAGCAGTTCCATTTGCCGTATATATCTGTTCGTATCTTTTTCCGTTTATAGGCTCATTTTTATAAGCGTCTTTATAAGTACTCCACCTAAGCTCTGTGCCTCTATTGTTACTATAGTTATCTCTCTTACTATAAGCAGCAACTTGCTTAGCTTTGTATCCTTGCTTTGACACTTCAGATAATGCGTCCATGTAATTATTCACAACAACATCTTTTAAGTCACTAAAGCCAATAGCGCCGTTATTGTAATCTGTTACGCTTTGAGCTACAAGAGGATCTTGTATCATTTTAACGTTACCTACCAAACCATCTGATATTATAGACATCAAAGTATTTCTACCGCCTTGTTCTATTAGTAAGCCAAGTTCTGCTTTTTTATTTTCATATATAGGATGACCAGGTTCTAAAGCAACTCCTGAATTGTAAAACGAATCTACCATACCTAGCATGCTTTTAGCAGCTCCTACTGCTTTTAATTCATATCCGGGCAGTTTACTCATAGGTAATTCACCGTCATCACCTACGAATGTTGGATTTCCATATTCGTCTATAACCATATCAAATTCTTCGCTGAATACTGATGATAATAGATTAACGTTTGCTTGGTTTTCTATAGATAATGAAGTCTTGTTCGTCTTGATGTCGTCGAAAAGCTTGTCTTTCATTTCACCGTAATTAGACATATTATTGTTTAGGTTAGTGAAAGAGTTTTTTATATTAGTCATCTGCGCTTGTAGATCCATATACTTATCGCTACCAACCTGCTGAGAAGCAAGTTGCCTACCTAGTACAACGTAATTATGTTTTTGAGTTTGCAAAAACTCATGTATAGTGTTTTTATACCTATCTGGTATGCTCGTTATGTCTGTGTCAGCAGGCAGAGCATCTAAATAAGAATTTATTTTATTTTCGTAATTGTTTTTTACTGCGCCAACAACATCTCTAGTTGACTCTGGACGACCTTTCGTAGCAGCCATGAGTCCTTTGTTGAACGCTGCTCCAATATCTACAAATCTGCCGTATACACTAGCGTCCTGTGCGTTTCTAATTAACTGTTGATCTGTCATTTGTTTATATTTTATTTTAACCTCCTAGTTTTTTTAGTTCAGCAGCTTTCATTCCTTCAAACTTCTCTTGAGCAACGTTTCCAACACCTCCAGCCAATTGACCGATACCACCCATTATAGCTTGAGTAGCCTGCGCTCTTGCATCTCTAGCGGCTCCTAGTCTACCTTGTGCCATACCTAGTAGTGTATTTACTTTTTGATTTTCCATTTGTCTAGAAAGCAACTCTCCCTCTCTCTCTTGTGCTTGTAGTTGCCCGGCCATACCTCTCTCTGCCATTAGGTTAGCTCTTTCTTGTTGGCTTATATCTACTGCTGCTCTTTGAGCATTCGTAGCTTGTTGACCTGCCATAGCTTGTGCTAGTGCGGCAATACCGCTACCGCCAGCTGCTCCCGCAAACTGATCCATAGTGTTAGCCATACCTTGAGCTTGCTGTTGCGCCGTAAAATCTGCTGCTTGTGTATTAACAGTTAGATCTTCATATACATTTTCCATATTAGCATACGGATTAGACGTATCTCTAGCTTCTAGTCTAGCCTTGTATCTATCAAACTCTGACTGTGCAGCTCTTTCTTCTGCCCTTCTAGCTTTGCTACCAATAATACCGCTAGCTATGCCTGTTAATCCTCCTACTATATTGCCTGCTTGACCAAGCACCATAGCTGGTAATATTTTTAATGGTGAATTTTTACTCATTTTATTCTAATATCTATATAGTTACACATTATTTACTACTTTCAAATATCTCAGACGCCATAGCATATATCTCTACTTTTTCAGTAGAATTATTCTTAACTTCTACTTCCGCATAATACCCTAATAAGCTCGTCATATTTGCTCTGTTATCTTTGCTGAAAAACAAAAAATCGTTTGAAGCTGGAAGAACTGTGTTGTTTGGCACATCACAAGTTATTGTTTTTGCACCATAGTCTATATCTACTATAGGGCCTAATCTTACAAAAGAGTCAGCGTAAGTTACAACACTGCTGTCAGCCAAGGTATAATTACTAGTGTCAGCGTAGTAAGCTACATCTGTTGTTCCTCTCTGCACTGCTTGATTAAGTGGGTGTGTTAATGTAAATGTTATGTTTGGCATGTTTAATATGTTGCTAGTCCTGGGCTTGATATATCTGGATAGTATTCTGATTCAATGTCAGATATCTGCTTGTACTGATTACTTAGTCTATGCGTTATATTAGCGTTGAAAAAGTATTCTTCTGAAGTACTTAATCCTGATAGAGCTCCGTTAAAATCTATTATTACTGTAAAATTAGCTATAGTTAGTTTTCTATTTATACCGCTAGAGTTGGTTAAAGTTACTGTGGGTTGACTATCAACTGAAACGTTAACTCCAGAAAATTGACTACTAAAATAAGAAGGCTCAAAAACTAAACTATAATTGCTAGTATTGAAGTTTGCAGGTAGTCTGTCTTGCGCTAGTAGAAATGCGCCTGATACAGTAAATTTAACATGGGTAGTAGAGGTAGTTATATTGCTCTTAGCATATACTCCTCCTCCATCTGAAGAAACCTGTTTTTCTATAGAGTAGTTTACGTCATTAACATACCCTACAGCTCTAGATATACCATTTATAAACTCTTTAACTCCTTGGGTTATACCTATAGCTACGTCTAAAGTATCGTTACTTTGTGCGGTAGAGAACGCAAAAGTATCTATATTATGGGTGAACACTATATTGCCAGTTCCAAAAGCGCTAACAGCTAAGCCGCTTCCGTTTATATATAGCTTACTTCTATCTATAGCTGGTGCAGAGACAGTAGTTGTATTCTGTTGTCCATCGATGCCTTCTTGCACTTGATAGTTGTCCGCAATATATATAGTTTGACTTTTGTAGACTGGGATAGCATCTGTAGTAAAAAACTTTATTTTAAAATAATTATCATTATTAGTTATAGTAAAAGCGTTGTTGAAGCTTTCGGCACTAAAATTGCTTTTAGTTGTTAGAGCATCTCTTTGTTCTTCAGTTAAAGTTATAGTAGTATCAGGCTCATGAGCTTCAGCATGAGTATGGCTATCATATCCAATAGACTGTATTTCGCCCGTATTAAAGCCATCTGAATTTGCTCTTAACTCAGCTTTAACTGAAGGTGTCAAGATAGATCCAGAGTTTAATGTCGTACTATAGTTTAACTCGGAAAGATCGAATTCATTTAGCTGATTAGGTAAATGAAAATCTACGTCATCTGTTAAAACTATTTCATAAGAGTAATCGTTAAGTCTTTGGCTTACATCCGTATTTGATCTACCTTTGAAAGTAGTTGTTCCTTTAGAGTCGCCGTTGTAATCTATATAGTTTATAGTAGAAGACGTTAGTGATCTAGTGGAGTTGTTGGCGATTTGCAGTTCTACTTCTTCCGATCTAAGTATGTCAAAAGTTATAACATCTGGGTCTGGAGTAGTGTCTATTCCAATGGCGCTAGCGTCAATTGTTGTAGTATCTTGAGGTATTATAGTAAACCTATATACTTTATCTGTGGAATCTGCAGGGATAACTATATCTTTTATAAATAATCCTGAGTTATCTACAACATACGGATTTGTTGCCGGGTCATAGCTGCCATCGCCTTGATTTATTACTGAAGGATAAGTTGTTGTTGAAGTTGAAGGTTCAAAAGCACTAGCTACTGTTGTTTTTGTATTGTCAAAAACGTATATACCATAATTAGCATCTATTGTAAAAGTTGAACCTGATATAGTTCCCCTTTGCGTTTTTATTCTAAATTTAGACCCCGCGTCTGCACTTATAGTTAGTCGTCTTTTTGTTTCGGTTTCATCTATATCGCTAGTATCCATTTGAAATCCGTATATTTTATTATCTACACCTGGCACGTCTTCGCCGCTACCAGTAAATGTTATCACGTCTCCAGCTCTACTTACGCTAGGTGTTTTAATTTTTATAGTATATACTACTTGTATTAACCCGAAATCATCAAAAGAGTCTGATCTGGATATAATATATTCGTTCTGAGCTGAGCTGTAAGAAGAGTTAGTTATAGATATGGTTGGATCTTCGCTTATAAAATCTCCGCTAGTAGAAGCTATAGTCATAGTCATTACATTAGCTTCTTTTTCAGGATTATTATATATATAAAAATCGTTTGTTGCTGGTGACGAAGCAAAATCTTCTACATTAGAAGCTGTAAAAGTAATTTTATTAGGCGAGCTTGGAACAACAAAAGTACCTTGTGTCTTTGTTGGCACAAGATGGTTAGCAGTAGCTGAACCGCTTGGGTCTATGTCTAATGTTACACTTTCTGTAAATGTAAAACTATCTACAAAATCTACAGTAACCTTGATCTTATTATCAGAAGTATACGACCCATCATTTTGAGGACCGCCTGACGTGGCTGTATCAGATAAAGTTATACTTTGTATTTTCGCTGCATCAGGATTGTTTCCTGCAACAAAGTCTCTAGCTGCTACAACATAACCTGTATCGGGTATTATTTCTAATTCAATGCTCGTTACGTTACTTGTACCGGACGATACTATAACCGTCCTTTTTTCCATGCTACAATTTATTAATGCCATATTATTGTACTATTATTTCTATAGTTCTACCTTCTGCGTCTGATATGTTATTTATATAACCTAAACCTTGAACTGAGTATTCTTTTGTGTCTAAATTTAAGTCAGTAGTTTCAGTGCCTAATATATTATAAAACCATTTACCTTCTTTGTTTTTAAAAGTTTTAACTTGGCCGCTCTGTAAATCAGACTCTATAGAGTCAACCCACCAGCCGCTTTTAGCTAGTCTGTTAGAAAACTTATTATCAGTATCAGGATCATCAACGTACACTCTAGCTTGAGATCCTTCGTAGTTTAATGTTTTAAAAGACTTAACAGATCCTGGTGCGTCGTTGAATATAAACTTAACAGATGAGTTGTATTGAGTTCCGTAGAAGTTATTTCTAGTTTCATTATTATGAGACCAAATCTCACCATTTTTAAATGTATAATATATATTATTTAAAGACAAGCCACTATCCTGTATAAAGCTTTTTCTAGAATTCCAACCATTAACATCTTCTTTGAATGAAACGGTTTCGTTGTATTCGCTAGAGCTTATGGTACTATGCGATTCTATAATAGTAAATGTTATATTATATTCTTTTTTATTTTCATCGTAACTTCCTATAACCTTTCCTGCGTTAGCTAGTTTGTCTCTAAAGTAATCTTCCAAACCATATCTGGATATAGGTTCTAATCCATCGCCAGAAAGTCTTAATATAACACCTCTATTTTTATCAGAAAAATAAGCCCTATTACCATACCTTGAATAAGACTCGGGATTTTTACTTATACCGAAGTCTCCAGCGTAAGGCATAATAGCTCCAAGAACATTGGTGCTAGATATAACGTTCTTGCTACCATCAGCGTTGAAAAGTGCATCTTTGTCTGAAAGTATTTTAACAACATTATCTTCTAGATAAACATCTAAGGCTCCTCGTCTAAATTGCATTAACTGTATAGAGCCATAAGAAGGATTTATAGATTTGGTTATTTGCTCTGCTTGTATAAATTGGTTTAAATTATTTGTTCCAGAAGTAGAATTATATATACCAGAGAATATAATATCTGATTTTTTAGTAACTTCTTTATATTGATCTTCAAGAACTGTAGATGCTCTAACACCTTTACCTATTATAGGCGCATTAAAATCATCTCTTATTCTATCTGACTCAACGCCATTTCCGAATGAAAAACAATTAGAGTATGTTAAACCATTAGTCTGACCATGACCATCCGCACTATAAGCGCCACTAGCTTCGTAATATATATCTAGCTCGGCCACTTCTTTAGGCTCTGTTTCAAATACAGCTGGATTGCTAGTAGTAGACCCAATTTCTTCGTAAAAATCTTCTACTATTTCTATACCCGCTCTTGGAGTAGGTCTAATTATATCGGATATATCACTGTATGTGTAACCATTGTCTTCTGGCGTCCACTTTAACTTTTTGTCAAGCAGCATCGTTACTCTAATAGCTCTTTCATAAGAATGTATACCTTGGTGTTTTTCTTTTCCTCTGCCGTTATCATAAGCTATACTATATGTTACTGCCCAATCTTTTATAGTGTAAACATTTTCTTCTTTGTTAGGATCTTCAGAAAATCTAAACTTAGTTCCCGACTTAGTGATAGAGCTATAAAAAGCGTGTTGGTCTGGAAAGTGCCAAGATTCACCGGTTTGTCTAAAAGTTTTTTCCCACTCAGAAAGAGTTGTTCTTACACGGTTTGTTATACCAAAACCTACCCAACTTATAGTGCAATATTCATTACCTGCGTGCGCGCCCCAAGCTGTTTTTTGATCGTGAGTTCCACCCGGAAACATTCCTCCGTAACCATTAGCTCCATACTTACCTCCGGCATCGGACAAAGGGCCAAAAGACTTTTTATTTGAGTGCATGTTGTGCCTATCCCAAAACCAACCTGTAGACTGCACGCTGTTTGCTCTTAGTGCATTATAATAGTCTTGATCCCACTTGTAAGTAGCTCTTTTCCAATATGTGTCATCTTCGTAATTATTTGACCCCATAGCAAAAGCTTGAGCGCTTGCTAATATTCTAACTTCAGCGTCAGATGTTTTATCAAAAACTATTGAGCTTTCTAAAGTTAGATCTCTTTGTAATTTAGCAAAAAATCTTCCTTTATATTCTGGCTTAGCTTTTGTTTCTTTTTGAAAAACTTCTAACGATAACTTTGGATCTGACTGCTCATCGGTAAACGATTGCATGAACGAGGTGTCATTAGAGTCAAAAACTTTCTCTAAGTTTATTCTGTATGCTGGCGTTGCATAGTGACCAAAGTACTGTATGCTCGCTACTTCATATCTTCTAGTTGTAGATTTAGTATCAAAAATAATTATATTTAAATTATTTAATTGGTGAACAGGTGTTGCTGTTGTTAGTTCATCACCAAATCCACCGAATATTTTCTTCCAATGATCTGCTTTTACTTCTATAAATTTGTTGGCAGAAAGAGGATAGCCTTGTAGTGAGCTAAAGAAAGACAAGGTGCTTCCCGTGTTTTCTGAACTCAACACTCCTTTAGAAACATTTTCTTCTTTTATAAAATCAGGCGCTTCATTTTCTATTGCAATAACTTTATATTTAGCATCAACTTCAACAAACTCATCAGAATCGTGTACTTTTTTTAACTCTAAAAATGTCTCTTCGTCTATTTTGTTTCTATCTGACGAAGAAAAAGAAATCCATAAATTACCATCTTCTGCCGGATACGATCTATCCATCGCTAAATTATAGTATGGTTGAGAAGTTTCTTTTATATAATATTTATAACCTTCAGCCCAGTAAGGCATAGGGCTATTTATAGATATTAATATAGAGTTTCTAGTTTTAGCAAAACCTTTATTTAGCTTAAATGACCCAGATTTGCTAGTTAGTACTGGAGTTTCTCTACCATAAGCATCTCTATATACTACGCCTATTTGATATGATCTTTGTGATTTTAAAGACTTTTTTGGTACTTTCAAAACCCCTTCGTTGCTTAATACATTTATAGAAAAATCTACTTTTATATCATCTATAGAGCTCTCCCATTTTTTTAAATTATAGTTCTCTGTATAATTACCAAACATTAATCTATTGCCTGAAACAGCAAGTGCTTTTGCTTTTTTAGGCACATTATCATACGGTCTTAATATTTGATTTGAAGGTATAACCTTGTATATTAATTCCGATGTTATTTCTAATTTACCGAAATATATGTCAGGATAAGATCCCACATCATAAAATTCAGATTGCTGATCTGTGGCACTTATAGATTCAACTACATATATATTGTTAGACACAGAGTCCTTATATAGTATGTCTACTTCTACAACTCCATATGGAGTATCACTTCTAGCCCAGTCTACTATTTCTAGCTTTCTAAGCTGGTTTATCATTGCTAGATTGTATCCTTTGGCAAAGTCATAATCATAGCCATCTCCAATAAATGCAACCTCGCTAAATGGAGATATAGTGGAGTATTGTCCATCTTCGTATTTATATCTGTATGCAAATCTAACAAATTTAGTTTCAAACATAGGAGGTTTTTGGATTAGTTCTACTTTCCAAGATTCTACTCCTCTAGCTATATTTTCGCCAACTGCATCTATATTTATTTTAAATACTTTAGGTGCAAAGTCATATGTCTCTATAACTGAAACTATTATTTCAGCAGTAGGATCTGCGTCTGCTTCTTCTTCTTCTGCTAAAGTTATTTTTAACTTATCGCCAACCCTAAAATCTGGCGCTGTTCCGGTAAATTGTATTTCACTTTCTTGAGGTCTTGGATATATTTGACTAGATGCGTCGGCGGTACCATCGCCATCTTGATCTATGTAAGGACCAACAGGCACTAATTCCCAAGCGCCAGTGCTTGGATCAACGTAAGTAAATGAATATCCAGTGGCAGGTATAGTAGGTTGAGGATTTAAAGTTGCAGTTATTGGCCCAGTTCTAGTTGTTTTGTACATTCTAATATTTGGTGCATGTTTAGGGCCTTCCTTAATTACTGTACAATGTTTTTCTTCAAAGTTTCCTCCATCAACTTGAGTGTGGTTCCAAGAGCCGTTAGCGTACTTGTCTCGCCAATCGGTTATTTTTATCATTTTAGGTTCTGAAACATTATCCGTCCAGAATAAAAAATCATCTAATATTTCTATACCAGTTATCAAGTTGTTTCTTGTAAAACCTAGTACGTTGTTGGTGTCTACGAGTATAGGTGATACAGTGTTAGTAGATTGATTATATTCTATAACTAAGTCTTTAGTCTGAGAAGTAACAAACCAATATACACACTCGGTTTCATCTCTTCGTATAGATCCTAAAACATAAGGATAGTTGCCTAGGTTAGCTTCTATACTTTGAGAGTATGGTATTTTATTTCCTAATATATTTTGCAAAGAGCCAACATCAGCACCCTCAGATGTAGATACCTGAACGTTTAATGCATCTCTATACTGACCGTTAGGAATTAATCTTTCGTCAAGGTCTTTATTCATGACGCCTGAGCTGAAAGTTCTTTTCAATTCTGCCATACTTAATGTTTAATTATTTTAGATTTATTTTTCATTACTAGATTTATCTCTTCTATTTTTAAGTTAGATAATCTTAATTTAGCTTGTCTAATAGCCGCTCTTCTTTCTTTCTTAAATCTAGCTACTACATATTCTGGAGTGTTTACTCTAGCGGCTAATATAGCATGTGCAACATATTTGTAAATAGCTTCTTCTGCAAACTTATGCACTTTCATCTCATCTTCTGTACCTAAGTTATCACTTATATACTTTATAGTTACAATCTTGCCGTTTAAATCAGAACTAAAGAAAACATAGCCTCTGCTATTATCTATAAAAAACAAGCCATTGAACTGAGCATTTTCTGGAGTCAACCCATAGCGTCTTCCTTCAGCCATAGTAGCATCGACATCTAGATCTGTTATGTTCTCTGCGTTTTCTTGTACAGATGTAGCTGATTTAAAATCTTTCCATGTCTCTGAGTCAAAAGCTTTTAATAAAGAGTTGTCATTATCAAATACGTATTTGTGATCGCTGTCTTGTATAATAGCTGTGGGATTACTAGTTTTTCTGGCTGGATATATTATTCTTTCAACACCTACATTATCTTTGTAAGAAAACTGTACGTAGTTCACATAATCATGCGGTAGTTTCATTTTTAATGATGGCGGAACTTCTATTTCTTGAGACTTTTCAGATTTTAAAGTGTCGTAACTAAATTCTTGTATCGCTCTTTGTATATGAAAGTTTATATCAGGTATTTTTACTTTAGATATTATTTTGCCTTCACCTACGTAAGCAACTCTAAAGTTATTAGACAAGTCATCTATAGATATATATTGATAGTTGCCTAGCTGCTCTTCTGCAGATATTTGTCTTACCAATATTAAAGCACCGTCTGCAGGAGCCGTTGTAAATGTCACTGTGCCGGTAGCGTAAGCGTACGTGTTGCTGTTCTGCTCTGTTCCATTAACAAAAACCTCTATATCTCCTTCTGCACTAGGCGCAGGACTAAAAGTCAATATAAAAGCAACTGTAGTGCCATCTCCGGTAAACGTCTGACTGTTGTCGTAATACTGTTGTTGTGTTCCTTTAAATAGTGCCATTTATTATTGTTTTTCTTGTTGAATGTTTTTAGCATCTTCAGCAGCTGCTATTTGATATAGTTGTGGATCTCTTATTACAACTCAGTTTCTTCAGAAGCATGCAGTTGGAAATTAATAGATGTAGATGGATTATATAAAGCTTCATCATTAATCATAGTATAACCCCAATATACGTCTACTGGTTTTCTAATAAAATTCATGCTTAAATTGTCTGCGGCTGCTGGTAGAACAGTGATTTGGTCTTGTTGAACTATGAATACAGGTCGTTTAACTGTTGGAGCAGTTAATGGTGAATTTGTATAATACCTTAATTCATTGGGATTTAACTTTTCGGCTTCAACTTTAGTTTGAACACCGTTTATAGTTGTTTGATTGTATACTGCGCCAAGTTTATGAACACCTAGCTCTGAAAGTGTTCCGCTACCTATAGGTGAGTTGTACACTTCAAATATACCTATTTTTTCTTCGAGCATATCGACAGCATCAGAATGAATAGTATCATTGCCCGGTAATCTTAAAAATTGATTAAGATCATAAAAATACTGCTCGAATATATCTAATTGAGCTTGATTAGCAAGTGTATTAAATTCTTGCGGAGTTATATAGCCTCTTTGCTCTTTATTAGCTATAGCTAAAACTCTTAGATAAACTGTATTTATATTTACTGCCATAATTTCTTTTTATATAGTTTGTGGCCACCTATATAGACGACCACATCCTATAAGTGACTAATTATTTTAATCGTTTTTCTACATTTTTAAATACTTCTACGCCTTCATCTGTCTTAAACCACGCAGCAAGTGCTGAATATGGGTTTTCGTCAAATGGTATTGCGAAAAGTTTTCTTCCTGTTGATGTCCAACTGAAGCTTCGTTGATCTTGCGATAAGCTTATAAAACCTTGTTCTACAGCTCTAACACCAATGTTTCTTAACTGAACGTTATCATCATTTGCTAAAGATATAAAAGTTGTTGGATTTCTCTTTGCGTAAATCATAGCATCTCTTTTTATTTCTTTAGATGTCATCGTAGATACTTTGCTTCCAAACTCTACTCTAAGTATAGCTTCTAACATGTCTACGTCAAGATCTCTTGCTAAATTTAAAGCATCTATTTCCATTTCTATGTCATCTAAATCATATTCAGCTACAGCTACTGGATCAAACTCATAATATATTTGATCTTTAAGCGGGTGATATAATGATAATAATTTTTGTAAATTCTGCTTTGCAGCAGGGACAGTAAGCGAGCCGTTTCTAAAAATAATATGCTCTAAAGTAACAGCGCCTTCTTGCTCGTCTACAAAAGGGCTAGGTTGATTAGTAGCATATCTAAGCTCTCTTTGATAGCCTTTGTCTGGATCAAACCAAAGTAGACTTCTTTTCTGTGTATGTTTAGCAGGTAAAGTAGTTATTAGCGGCTGCTTAGTTCCAGCAACATAATAAGTTCTATCTTTTATTTCCCACTGTGGTTTTGAAGGTTTTTTTACCACTTCTTGTGGAGCTGCAACAACCTCTTGCTCTATAGGAGCTTCAGCTTTTGGCGCGGACTTAGCCGCAGTTGTTTTTTTATTTGCCATAATATAATAAAATTAAAAAATTAAAAAGGTAAATATTACCCCCGTTGTAAGAACGAGGGTAAATACTACCCCCGTTATTTAAACGAGGGTAATTATTTACATTGTTGTTTAGACAGTAGTGTCTTTCAATAAGATGAAGTTGTTAGCTCCCTGTACGCATAAGCATCTTTCAGATAGCATGTGAACATTCATTTCATCAATATCAGAAGTATAGTTTCCTCCGACAGAACCAGTGATCCAAGATTTCATTTTTCGATCATCAGCTTCTGAAGCTCGGTAACGTACATGCAAGAATGGTCTTGCTATGTTTTTACCTAGTGTTTGGTCGTATACTGTTGAAGTACCAGCTGGCACAAGAACACCATCGATATCTTGAGTCATTCCTCGAGTAGCTGCATCGTTTAGATATTTCCAGTCAGTTTTGTAGAAGTCATAAGAACCTCTTCTGAATCCAGAGAAACCTAAATTTAAAGCCATATCTTCAGAGTTGTTGAATACTCCGTAAGAAGTACCACCAGCTCCGTAAGAATTAGCTCGTGCTAGCATGTTATCAATAGCTAAAGCAGTTCCACGATCTAAGAATAACATATTTTCTTCGATAGCTCCTTGCTTATCAAGCTCCTGTAGAATAACGTCAAAATCAGCAAGACCATCAAGTCCTGTAGTATTGTTGAAGTCATGATCGTTAAATACTAGACCTCTAGACTCAATAGCTGCGAAAAGACCTTCAGTACCTCGAACTGTATTACCAGCAGCGTCAGTGATTGCAGTAGAAGCAGTTACTTTCTCAGCTTCAACCATAGACATCTCTAAATAATCTTCGAAACGTAATCTTGTTTCATGCTCTGACTTCAAGTACCATAAGTATCCAGAAGCACCGTTTTCACTTGTAACTTCTACCCAACCGATCTGAGCAGTATCAGAACCATTGATTGAATATTTGTCTTTCAAGATAATTGGGCTGTTTGAAAACTTTTGGAATCCAGCATCAATTGATCCAGCCATACCAGCAGAACCTTTAGCAAACTCAGAACCGTAAACAAATACCTTAAGATCTGGGTTTGTACCAGCTGCAACGAATCCTGATGGGAAATCGTCTGCATCTAGTGGAAATGCTTCGATAGAATCTGTAGCTACAGACTTAACAAAAGCACGTACAGTTGTTACACCGTTAGCAACAATAATAGTTTGGTTAGCTCTGATAGCGTGACCAGTGATATTGATTGTCTTATCAGTTGCATCATTTACTGTAGCGATTTTAGCGTTGTCATAAGCAACGTGTAAACGTCCTTGTTCAGTCCATACGACTTCGTCAGAAGCCATAGGCATTTCAGCTCCTACCATTCGTAAGAAAGAAGAGATAGTACGATCTCCGTATCGCTCTACTTCTTTCTCGTAAACTTCTGGTAAGAATTGTTTAGTAAAGTTAAAGTCGTTGTCTCCGATAGATAAGTAGTTTTTATCGAACAACGTTTTGGTTGGTGCAGGAGTTAATCCTGCGGGGAATGCTCCCCCGGTTGCAAAACTCATAATTTTTAATTTTTAATTTGTTATTTTCTAATTTTCACTTTTAATTGAGAAGAATCACTACCACTAACTGCTCTTACTTTCATACCTCCGGCATTTACTTCTGGTTGATGAGATTTTCGCGGATCCATGTCAATGTTTTTAGATCTTGCGATACTCTGTTTTAAACCATCAGCTTTGCCTTGCTCATAAAAATGATTCGCAATAGCATCAGCGTTCATAGCAGTAAATAATGACTTGTGGTAACCTTTAGCATCTTTCATATTGTTATTTTCATCTAAAAACTTTTTGATAAAATTATTAATATCTGATTGCTTGTTTTTCACTTCGTCTGCATTATTAACATTAAAACGATACTTTTTTTCTCCAACGCTATATTCAAAACCTTTGAATTTGTTAGAAAAAACTTCGTTAGTTTTATTTTTAAATGCGTTTTTCTGCTGCTCAGCTGTTTTAGCTGTCTCCTCAGTTTCTTTATTGTAGCGGTTGAAAAACTCTACCGCTTTTTGCTGTTCAGGTGTTAATCTTGATCCAGCTTTTATTTCTTCATAGTATCTTGACTTTTGACTCTCTAAGTGACTTTTGGCGCTAGCAACTTGCTCTTTTAAAGCTAGCTTCTTCCTCTTTATATCTCTTTCTTCTTCAAGATCTTCATCATAAGAGTATAGATCTTCCATCATGAAAGATATTTCTTCTTCGCTCAAATGAGGCTTAGTAGCTTTAAAATATTCTTCTACTAATTCGTTATCACTCATTTCTGAGTAATCTTTATTCAATTGAACATAATCTTCTAAACTTCCTCCAGTTTCGTCCATAAAGTCAATGACTTTTTGAATGTTTTCTGGAAGTTGAGTTCCTTGCTCTTCTGCTTTTTCAATAGCTTCCTCTATGTCCTCTTCAAGTCGATCAACAACTTCTTCGTCAGTAATTTCTTCGAGTATTGGAGTTTCTTCAGTTTCTTCAACTATTTGTTGCTCTTCTTCTGTAACCTCTTCTACTACTGACGGTTCTTCAACTGGTTGCTCTTCAACCTGTTGATCTTCGGTCAATTGTTCTTCATTAAAAGCACTTAAATCAACCTTAATAGTGCCATCTTCAAGCACTTCGTTTTGTGGTTTTTGTTCTTCTTGAACTTCTTCTTGCTGTGTGTCTTCCACAACGTTTTCTGTTTGTGATTCAGTGATTTCTTCAATCACTTCTTCGTTCTTTTTTTCAGCCATAATAAAATATTATAAAATTGTAAAATTGTTTTGCTTATCTTGGATCAAAAGCGTTTAACCCAAAACCGCCACCCATTATATCATTACCTGATGATTCAAAATTTTTAGGTGGACTTTCTTTTTTTCTTTGATCTATTAATTCAGACT
>Ga0208667_1000306_pt1 | contig 22128 bp, 18 predicted proteins | sample 11BtaG_FD_184085 | JGI IMG/M metagenome (GOLD analysis project Ga0208667, IMG submission 184085) | Marine viral communities from the Subarctic Pacific Ocean - 11B_ETSP_OMZ_AT15265_CsCl metaG (SPAdes) (version 2) | ecosystem: Environmental > Aquatic > Marine > Oceanic | place: Pacific Ocean... | reverse complement strand
GGATTATATGTAGTGGTACTTCCCCTTCTATTGAGCCTTTCCGTGCTAACTGCTATACTCACAAAACTTTGTCAGGGTCTTACCAAGTTAAGAACAAGTATCTCGAAAAAGTTCTCAAGTCTAAGGGTCTTAAAAGCAAAGAGTTAGATGAAGTCTGGAAAGATATATCAGGTAGTGATGGTTCAGTTCAACACTTAGATATTTTAACTGACGATGAAAAAGAAATATTTAAAACTGCGAATGAGATAAATCAAATATGGATTGTCGAACACGCACATCAAAGACAAGAGTTTATATGTCAAGCTCAGTCTGTTAATCTGTTCTTTACTTTACCAAAGGCAACAGAGCCTCAAGAAGTACACGATGAGTACATGCAATATGTTAATGATGTACATTGGTATGGTATGAACAAACTTAAATCGCTTTATTATTTTCGTTCTAATGCTGCCCGTACAGTAGAGAATGTTAATACTAAAGTACAACGAATAAATTTAGAAGATACAGAATGTATCGCATGTGAGGGATAATTATGAGCTTATTAAAAACTAGAGATTACTACAAACCATTTGAATATCCGTGGATGTTTGACTATTATGTACTACAGAATCAAATGCATTGGATGCCTGAATCTGTACCATTACATACAGACGTTAAGGATTGGCAAGAACTTACACCGGTTGAAAAGAATTTACTTACACAAATATTTAGATTGTTTACACAGTCTGATGTAGATGTAGGTGCAGGATATGTAGATAAGTATATGCCTATCTTTAAAAAACCTGAAGCAAGAATGATGATGGGTTCGTTTGCAAACATGGAATCTATACATCAACATGCTTATTCTTTATTACTTGACACAGTTGGAATGCCTGAGATAGAGTACAAAGCTTTTGCGGAGTATGAAGAGATGTCAGACAAGCATGATTATGTCGGTAACTTTAAACCTCTTAAGTCTGATAAGACTACTATTGCAAAAACTTTAGCAGTATATTCAGCTTTTACAGAAGGACTACAGTTGTTCAGTAGCTTTGCAATCTTGTTAAACTTTCCAAGATTTGGTAAGATGAAAGGTATGGGACAAATAGTTACTTACTCTATACGTGATGAGTCTATGCACGTTGAAGCTATGACAAAATTATTTAGAGAGTTTATACAAGAGAACATAGAAATATGGACAGATGATTTTAAGAAAGAACTCTATGACATATGCAGACATATGGTAGAGTTAGAAGATAAATTTTTAGATTTAGTTTTTGATATGGGAGACATCCAAGGACTAACTAAAAAAGATATGTATGCTTACAATAGATACATAGCAGATAGAAGATTATTACAACTTGGTCTTAAGACTAACTTTGACCAAAGAGAAAATCCTCTAGGATGGATTGACGAGGTAACAGGAGTAGAGCATCAAAACTTCTTTGAAGGTAGAGCTACTACATATATGAAAGCAGGTCTAAGAGGGAGACAAGATAATATTACATTTACAGGAATAGAAAGATGAGAACAAAAAGGGATGAAGCTACCCTCTTAGCTTACAAACTTATTTATAATAGAGCAGGTAACTTAGTTACTGAAAGAACTTCGGTAGATATTAAAGAATTAAAAAAGTATTTTAGTGTAGAAGAATACTCAACATTACAAACAGTAATGCGAGAAGCTACAAAAAAACTAGATGAAGTACATAATTATATAGAAGCTAACTTAAATGCTCGAAAAATGACAGAATAGAGAAAATTGACATCACCAAATGCTCTGTATTGCAATATCTAATAGTACCTAATACGATTGCTTCAGATGTAAGAACTTTTTAATACAGAGCTTCTCTGTTTGTCTCAGAGGATTTACCTAAATTGTGTAGATTTTTATAGGTTTTTCTTTACCCTTTACATAAATTGGCTTAAGAGTTGCATAGTTTCCTGTGTAACTCTTAATTGTTTCGTGACCTATGACTATATCTTTACCTACTTCTTTAGTAGAACTTTCTAACCTTGCAGCCAAGTTGACTGCATCACCTATTGCTGAGTAATCAAATCGTGAATCGCTTCCCATATTACCTACAACTGCCTCTCCTGTATTTATCCCTATACCTATCTCTATCCCTAAGTCGGCTTCAGCCATACGTTGGTGTATTTTCACAGATGCTTCAACAGCTCTTTGCTCATGGTCATCTAGGTCTATAGGTGCATTAAAGATAGCCATCATTGCATCGCCAATATATTTATCTACCATCCCTCCACACTCTTTAACTGCATCAGCTTGAATAGTTAGTGCCTTATTCATAATCTCTGTCACTTGTTCAGGCTCTAATTTTTCTGACAAGCTTGTGAAGCCACGAACATCTGTAAATAAAAACGTACATCTTCGCCTATCTCCGCCTAACTTCAAAAGCTCTGGATTATCTTGTAGTTGTTTGACTTGTCTTGGGTCAAGGTAATGTTCAAATTGTTTCTTGATAAGTTGTCTAAGCTTGTATTGCTTTCTAAAGTTTATATAGAATTGTAAAGTTGCAATAAGTGTCATACTTGTCATACTCCAAGTCACATCTATGAGTATGTTATTTTGTATGACACTATATCCAAAGTAGCCTACTCCTGACATCAAACCACCAACTGATACAATACCCCATGTGATACCTAATCGTGCTATTAGAAGAGCTGTGAGGAAGCCTGAGACACATAATAATAGTAGTTCAACAAACAATCTATAGTCAGGTATTTGAGGCGTATCCATTAACATGCTCTCAGATAACGCAGCTTGGATTTTGTGAGGCTCTAATAAACCTACAGGTGTTGCAACTTGTGGTGATATTCCCTTGGCTGTAAATCCTACAAACACAAAAGAAGATTCAACATCCATCTCAGCTAATGTAGTTTGTGGTGTATCTACCCAACTAATCCACTTACGACCTAGACTATCTGTTGAAACGGGTGGAATACCTCTAACTCTAACCTGTTCTATTCCATTCAGATTTGTGACAATCTGATAAGTACGACCACCTCCTAGTATTTTTAAAACTTCTGTTCCAAACGAAGCAACCCACCCATTATCTGTTTGTTGTAGTAAAGGTATACGCCTTACTAAATTATCTACATCAACTGGTGCAGAGATAGCACCTTGACTAGCTGATTCTTTTAATACATCTATGTTTTCTAAAAATCCTTGAGCTTTTGGTAAAGATACTATTGGTCCTTTTATAACTGTACCATGTGTAGCAGGATAAACTCCATTAGATATTTCAGGCATAGCTATGACACTTGCAGACTTGGAAAGCTCTAAAGCAAACTCATCATCACCACCTAATCTATCTGCATGTGGAAATAACATAACCCATCCAACACCATAAGCTCCTGCATCCATAATCTTTTTATGAATACTTGCTAAGTCTTGACGAGGTAAAGGATATCCTCCCATAGAGTCTAGGTCATCTTCAGTGATGTTAAGGATTTTAAAATGTCCTGTTGGTTCTTGTTCAGCTACTAAAGCGTCAAAAGTCTTTAGTCTTAGTACTTCAAGTGGCACACTGTTGAACAGGAGAGGTAATGTAAGTAAAGATAATAAGGTGATAGACCACTTCATGTTAATCTCCTTGCGTTATTTTTATAGTAGAGTCTCCTCCGCCATTGACAATGACCTGTGTACTTTTACCATTTTGAATCATGATAACTGTATAAGCATTAGACCTATCTAAGTCTAGCCTTACAGTATCTTCTAGAGACTTGTAAAAGGTTATAAGGTTGTCAGTTAAGAATGTGTTGATTTGGGTGTTAGAGTCAAAGCCGACTTGAGTTCCTTTTAAATCTATGTCAGTCCTTAAAAGTGATTCAGTATTGTCTAACTCATTTACTTCTTCTATGATGTTTAGTAAATCTTCTAGAAAGTTTACATCAAGATAATTTATATCTAACTCTGTAAACTCTAACTCATCTTCTGCAAGATAGTCTACTTCTAAATCATCGAACTCAAGGAAGTCAACATCAAGAATATTAGAAACGCCATTTCCATCTTGTCCTTCATCTTCTTGTTCTACTTCCTGTGGTTCATTTACTATTAACATGTTATCAATTAACTCAAGAGTCAAGTCAAGGATAACGGGTTTGGTTGGTGCAGTCTCGTACATTGAAACTGTAGTAGCTTGATAAGGCTTGTTAAGTGTTACCTGTCCCATAGCTGTTGCGACAACAATCTCTCCACTTGGAAGACCATCATCGTCTGGTAATAATATAACTAAACTTCTACCTAGTTCATCTACAGTTACAGTAAAGTCTGTACCACGAATAGCTATCGTAGCACTAGGAGTTTGTATGGTTATATTTTCTTTATCTATTGTAGCTAACTTACCAGTGATAAATCTTGCAGTACCACTAGCAAACTGAAGTGCCATCTTAGATTTAGACGGGTCTGGGTCATAGATAAACTCGTCTATTATTAGTTCAGAATGTTCAGTCAAACGAACTTGACTGTCATCTAAAAAAGTAATGCCCAGTCTCCCGTTAGAAGTCTGGACATTGTCATAACTGTTTATGTTGAAATCTAATGCAGCTTGAAAAGTTTCTTTTCTTACTACTCTTCCGGCTCCATTAAGTTCTGTTATATTTCCTATATTAGCAGCTAGTTGTTGTTCCGCCATCGTTTTGGACGACACAAACAGTACCATTACTACCAACAGAATCAATCTGTAGCCAGTCTGCAGCCAATGTTGATGACTGAATAATGTTAAATGTTCTGTTGCTTCCTGTTTGGTCAAGATAGAAATATCCACCTGCATATCCACTTCCTGTAAAGTTTACTGTGTTGCTATCTCCATCTACATCAACGTAGTTAGTAGCACCATCGTAGTTAATATCAAAGTCAAATGTATTACTATCACCATTAATAATCCAGTCTAAGTCTGTATTACTAGACATAGCTAACGTAGCTAAGTCAAGTGTAAAAGTATTACTATCTCCAGTAACATCTACATTAACATCAGAACCATCTGCTCCATAAGTATTTGTTGGGTCTACTTGGATAGTAAAGTTATTACTGCTTCCATCAAACTCAAAAAAACCTGTGAAGTTATCAGCTAAAATATCTCCTAAGAACTTATTAGTATCTCCAATTTGATTGATGTCTAAAGTCAAGGAAGTTCCATCCAAGTCTAAAGGTGTTAAAGTTCCAGCTACGGAATTCAACCCACCAATAATATTTGCAGAACCTAACTGTTCTAAATCTATGTTAGCTGTAGCACCCGATTGGTCAACATATATTTCGTTATCAGCCCCGTATGTTGGCAATGCACTCAGCATCACAAACAGGCTCATTAATTTTAATATTTTCATATTTCCAATAGCCTCTCTCTATTCCTATATTTATAATATTTAATACACCTGTCTCTATTGCCTTCTGCAACGCTATAGAAACAGATTCATTCTCAGATACACCACCTTCTATTTCTACTAGCTCTGTGCCAGTTTCAATAAACCTAAATATATCTTGAGAAATACTAGTAGAGATAATGCTCTTAGAAACTAACGTCTCTGTAAGCACTTCTCCTGTTGATACAGATACTAACCTTAATGATATAGTAACTGTATCTTCCCTGTACTGCTTACTGTTACCTACTCCTAGGTATCTAGCACCAGCACCTCCAGACTTGAGATTAGCTTCGTAACTAATTACTCCACCCTGAATCAACAACCCTGCAAATAGCAGAGGTTTCATTTTATTATCTTCTTTAAACTCTTTACGAGTACTTCTAATAAGTTGTCTTTCTTTTGTTAGGTCATCCAAGCCTACTCTTTCTACAACTCTAAAAAACTTTCCATCCGATGTATGCTTCAAAGCTCTTATAAGAAAAGCTTCTGGAGCTTGTGTAATAGCTGTACTAAATAAAGCAAAGGTACTATTACTTCTTCTCTGCCCTGTTAAATCTTTAAAGCTATTAGGGTATATAGCTACTGTCGGCATCACTGAAGCCGGTGGTAAATTCTTTAACTCTTCTGACTGTAGTTCTAGTATGTCCGGAGATTGTATCTTCTTTGATAATACTAAATCTTCGTTATGACTTATAACCGCACAGTTAGAAAGTAAAATTGCCAACAGGCAAGGAAATAGTCGTTGTATCACCATTTGAATCCGTTATTGTTAAAGTTATTATTCCATCTATAACAGTGTATTCTATTCTGTTACCTTCTAATTCTAGTACACCACTATCGCTAGGAGTCTCACCAAACAAGTTCTCTACAAGTTGTCTAGATAATTGTGCATATATCCTAGACTCTAAGTTTCTTATAAACCTTGCAAGTGTTGTGTTTTCTTTATCTCTTTCTATCTCATCTTGTAGTGCTTTTATCTCTGCTTTCAAAGCTGCTTTACGATTAAACTCTTGGTTCTGTATGGTTAGGTAATGTGATGATGTACCAACACCATTAAAGCTAGGGCTTTTAAATTTGAATACCATCTCATCTGCAAAGACTTTAGAGTTACCCCAGAAAGCCAACAACATCAAACCAAAAACAACTACTTGAACTATAGAAGCAACTGTAATCTGTTTCATAGGATGTACTTTTTCTAAATCATTTAAGTTCATAACTGCTCTAGTACACTTAATATAAACAAGCATACAAAAATACTTATTACTGGTATTTCAAATTTAATCTTTTCTTTTATCATCTCTTTTAGCCTTTGAAATTTTAGCAGTATCAATTAATTGTGGCACTCCTAATATAGTTTTAATCATAGTATCTTGTCTTATAATTTCATTATCAAGACTTCTTACTCTATCTATCAATGCAACAAGTATGCCATGTTGCGTATCTAACTTTACACCCAGTCTCTCTTCTATAGCTGCTATCTGTGATTCTACTTTTGCATCAACAGCATCTAGCTTTGCTTCCATGCCATCAACAATACGTATGACTAACTTATAAATAAACCAACCAAGACCTATTGCTGCTGCTATAGGAAACCCAACTTCTTGAATAAAGACTACTACTTGTTCCATTAGTCTTTCTGTGTGTTAGAAGCTCCAAAGTAAAATGATATTACAGCACTTGCTAAACCACCAAGGTATCCTAGTACTAAGTTTATAAGAGCTTCAGAGTTCTGCTCTGGAGGTTGTAAAGTAACAAGGAATATATATCCTAAGAATCCACCTACTGTAGCTATACCCATGATACGTGCAGTCCAATCTTTACTAAAGTTCTTTCTAGCATCTTGAGTATCTAATGTTTCTAACTTAAACACATCTACCTCTAACTCTTTCATCTGTACTTCAAAAGCTTGTTCAGCTTTTTTAAGTTCTAGCATTTGTTCAGGTGTTGCATCTGCTACAGCTTTCTCTATAGCTTTAGGTGTGTTAGGAACTCCCAATACATCAGCTATCATGTTTGCCGCCATTCCTCCCATTGGTCCACCTAAGGCAGTACCTAATGTAGGTGCAACAGCTCCAACTATGTTTTTTAATACGTTCTTCATTTCAGGCTCCTAATACCATCATTTGCAATTCTCTACTTCTACCACCGACTTGATTAAACCAACGACTATCTTCCATTTCAACTGCCATAGTTTTCCAGTCATGGTTTCTACAAGCCTTTAACATGTTTCTAAACTTGGAAAGTCTTGAACCTCCTAAGTTAAAACACATGTTTACTAATACTCTTTGTATAACTTCCGGTAGCTTTTCAAAGTCTTCCTCGCTTCCAAAGACATGTATAGCTTCTTTGTAATGTTTATCAAAGTCATCTTCGTAGTACATATCTACAACTTCTTGACTGACAGATGTGCCAACTTCCCAATCATATTCAGGGTCGTTAGGTTGACAAAGGTGTCCAACTCCTAGAGTTTTGTAGCCTAGGCTATCTTTATAAATTTCTAAGACTTCACCTTCGTGTCTTTTAATATCTTGTTTGCATAGTTCTATATCCATTATAATCCTAATCCTCTCATTTGTGATTCAAGCTCTCTATCTTCCTCATCTTGTATAAATTCTGCTGTGCTGTTAAAAGGTTCTCCTGTAACTCTACTCTGCATTTCATCAGGCTCATCAGTTACATTAGGGACATTCTTAACTATACCGCCTTTTGAATATTGTCTAACTTTATATTCTTCTATTTCATTCGCTGTACCTCTAGCTGCAGCCCTCATAGCTTTTCTTACATCTGTAGGTAAAGCACCATATCCCGGAACATTGGTAACTAATATTTCTGGTATACCTTTTCTATATAATACACCATCAATAACATCTTGTGGTAACGGACCTGCAAAAGTTTTTAATGAAGCTGTTAAACTTCCTACATTTCTATCATATTCGTTATCATATCTAGCAGCATAATCAAAAGGACCTAATCCTCCCCATCTTCTAACACCTTCAAATATTAATTCACCTGCATCTTTATCTTCACCGGTTTCATAATCTTTTAAATTTTGACCTTGACTTCTAACAATATTACCAATATGAGCTACTGAAGTCATTAGTATAACAGTAGGTAATACTTTTGGTATAGCTTGTGCTGGACTATTAACCATTTCATTTGAAAATCTTTTAAGTACAGTATTGTTAAAGACTGTAGGATATCCAGCAAACTGTACTAGCAGTTGAGCTGCTGGAGTTGAAAACCATAAAGGTCTGTTAGCTTCTGCAGTACTAGGGTTAAGAATAATTTCTTTTACAAATCTATTAGCACCGGATGTATATTGATTGTTATAAAAGTCTTGACTTCTAGCTATGTTTTCATCCCACTTACCTTTAACCATAGAATTGTTATACCATTTAACTGCATCTTTTTCATCAATACCTAAATCATTTAACTGTTGAATTATGTATTTCTTTTTACTTGCACTTAATCCACCTTTAGAAAGCTTCTCAGCGTTTTGTTTTATTAGTCTTTTACCAGTAGTAAAGGATGCAAGTTGAACAGCTTTTGTCCATTGAGTTAATAAGTTAACTTTAAAAAATCCTTGTTGAATATTCTTAGCTAAAGTACCATGTAAACCTTCACCGGCTAGTCCTTCAAGTCTTTCTTGTACTGCTTGTTCTAAAGCTAGTCCAGTTTGATATAGTTCACCCCATGCTTCATCATCTATATCTTTAATACCTTTTACTCTTTTACGTAAGACTCCACGTTGAAAACCTTTGATACTTCTATCAATAACACTTTGACCTTCTTTAACTAAAGCAGTTCCTATGTCACTTATGACTTGAGGAGCATCTGATTTACCAGCTCTTGTAAGTAATAAGAAAGGCTCAGTTACACTTGACAAAGTAGCAAACGGAAGGTGAGCCATTTGCTGTATAAGTTTACCCCAATCAGCAGCACCTCTAGCCCATGCATATTTTTTAAGTGGTGAAGCTGAATCAGTTTCAATACCAGTAACACGTCTATGCATATTTCTAAGACCATCGAGTACTTTAGTTACTTCATTTTCAGATAAACCACTTCGTAATAATTCTGTTCTTATTGGTATTAAACTATTTTTTTCAAACTCAACTATGTTTCTACCAAAATAATTAGACCTTTCAATAGCTCTTGCAGCATTTGTAAAATAATCTTCTAATATTTGTTGTGTATCACTTTCTAATACATATGCTATTTTATTATCATCTAAATTTGTAAATCTTCTAGCTTGTAAATATCCAGCAGAATCTCCAACAACTTTATCTTTAGACATCATTTTAACTTCAAAAGGAGTCCATCTTTGTTCTAACATATCATCTACAATACGAGCAGCTTTTAATTCTTTAGCTAATGTTTCATCTCCTTCTGCTAGTTTTAAAAAGTCTACACCAAATATTTTTTCATCTGTACCTACTGCATCTTCTAAAACACCTTTTATCTTTTCATTTTCTGCATTTCTAATAACTACTTCATCTAATTCATTTATAGGATTAGCATGTCCTGCGTCTATTAAATCTTTTTGAAATCTTTCTCTGTTTTCTTTTAAAGCTTTATAGTTAAATAATCTAGGCAAGAATCCACCTTTATTAATAGTTCCTTTTCTAAATAATCCTGCTTGGTTTAAATCATTAAAACTATTATCTAATAAATTTCTAACACCTTCAGTACCATCAAAGTTTTTACCACCATAAGAAACTGCAACATCTTCAGTAACTTTAATACCTTTATAATCTTTACCTACTAAATTTCTTATCCAAAATTTACCTTCTCTTTCTGCTTGTTCTTTTGTAGATACAACCATTCTGTCTCTTAACAAAAAGTTTAATTCTTCTTGTTGGTCTTTAGCTAATCTAGCTCTAAAACCTACTCTATCTAAAACATTAAAAGACTTAGCTAAACCATATAAATATTTACCTGTTCTTTCACCTACAGAAAGACCATAAGACTTTTTCTTTACCCCTTCTTTTCCTTGACCAGTTAGTGTGACATCATAATCATATCTAAACTTTTCAAGTAAAGCCTGTAATTGTGGTGAGTTATCTGCATAACTTAAAAAAGCTGTAGTAGGTTTACCAATACTATTAGCTAAAAACTTATGTAAAAATACTGTACCTTTACTCTGTGCTTTTTTTCCTTCTGCTTTTAATTTTTCTAAAGGTTCTGATACAACTTCATCAACTTGAGAGTCTTCTAAAACTTCTTGTCTTGTTTTAGAACGAGCAACATCTTCTATAACTTCTTCGTTACTAAACTTAAATTCTAGTTGTTGATATCTTTCTGGCATATCTGTAACAGGAACTTTATCTACATCTTGGTCTACTTTCTTAGCTGTTTCTTCTGCAGCTTCTTTTGCACCTTTACCATAAGTAGCATATCTAATACCACCACCTAATCCCGCAGTAAATCCTGCACCTAAAAGTGTAGATAATTGTAATTGAGTTAGGTCTATATCGTCTTGTAAACCTAAATCCATATCTATATCTTGAACAAAATAATTATGTAGTCCACCCCATGCAGCACCTTCAGCAGCTCCAAAGATTACACTATCTTTTACAGCTTTCTTTTTTAATTCAGCTTTTGTATATTGCTTCATTGCTTGTTGTGCAGCAGTTCCTAAAGCAGTTCTAGTTCCTAAAGAAGCACCACCACTAGGTATAGCAAAAAGAGCAGTAACAATATTAAAAGGGTCAGTTACGATATCTACACCGATATCTTTTATCATTCCAAATCTTTCTTTCCAATTACCTATCTCTGCATTATTAAATCTTTCTCTTAAATATGCATAATCTTGTTTCTGTTCTTCTGTCCAATTACCTACTTGAAAAGAACGAGTAGCAGCAGCACTTAAACTATAATCAGAATCTCTAAGATATTCAAATATATGGTCATTACTACCTACGCCATCTAAAAATCTTGCAGCTCTTTCAGTAAACTCTGGGTCTTTTTTAAGTTCAGTTAATGTCATTTTACCAGAAGGACTCTGATAAGGATTTACTTCACGTTTATCAGTAGGTTCAGTTACAAAAGTTTCGTAACCTTCAGGAGTTTCAGATGTAGGAGTATAGTAAAAAGATTCTTGTTCTTCTTGCTGTTCTTCTCTAGCTCTTTCTTCTTGTAAGCTTTGAATGTATAAGTCTAGTTGTCTACTCATTAAAATATTTTCTTAGTTTACGAGTTGTATTAAATTTAGCTTTAATCGGAAGTGTGCCTCCTGCATGATGTAAAATTTTATAAATTTCATATACAGCATCTCTTTTTTCTTTTGCAGTTTCTGCATCTAAATAATTTTGAATTAAAGTATCACCATAACCCGGTCTTTCTTTTTTATCTACAACAGCAGTTTTTTCTAAAATATCAGCCATCACTAAAAGAGTTTGGTCTTCAGGACTTAAATCTCTAGCATCTTTAGTTTTTTTAACTATGTCAAATCTAGGCATTGGACCCATTACTCTTTCTAATCTAACTATTGCTGGGTCAATAGATTTAGGTTTAAATTGATAACCTCCTCTTGCTGATTGTTCATCTACAACACCTGCATCATTTGGATTTGCAGCATCAAAGTTACCATCACTTTCAATGTATAGTAAAACAGAACTTAAATCATTTAACTTTTCTTGAGCTTCTTCAATGTTATTATATGTAAATCTAGGAGTTCCGTCTTTCTTTTTTTGTGTTAAATGTTTATTTTGTAACTTAATAACATCATCATTTCTAGGTGAAGTTATAATTTTATTAGTTTCTAAATTCTTTTTTTTTTCGTCTTCTATTTGTGGAGGTGTAAAAGTTTTATCTTCATTATAATCTTCTATAACATTTAAAATTTCATTAGCTATTTCAGGTTGTTCTCTTAATGTGTTTCTAAGTTTTATAACATCAGGAGAAGCAATAGGATTAATATTTATTTCATATTTATCTTTAAAGTATTTTTTAATTTTTTGAGATTCTTCTTTTTTAACTTTATTTTTTTCAATTTCAGTTTTAGTATTAGTAAAAGGACTACCTACTCCACCTGTCCATAAAGTATCTACTGCTTCTTCTACTTGATTATAAGTATCTGAAATAACTTTACCTTGTTTCATTTCTTCTTCTATTTCTACGTCTCTTCTAACTCGTTCTTCTCTACTAGGTAAAATAGGTCTAATACTTTCCATAAATGCAGTTTCTTCAGGAAGCTTACCGATTCTTCTTTGTATTTCTGCTTCTAAACTTTCTTCATCTGCTTGAGGTATTTTCATTTCTTCTTCAGCTAACATTTCTATAAAAGCTTGAGAATCCATACCAAAATATTTATTAATTTCAGAATCTAATTCACCACCTAGTTTTATGTTTCTTTCATTTTCAGTTTTAGAAGTTGCTAAAATATCTTTTACTGTAGACTTTAACATATCTTTTTTTCTTTCTTTAGGAGCTTCAATATAACTTTCAGGTAAACTTACACTGCCTCTTTCATTAACTTTAATATCGTCACCTACCATAGGAGCTATATTATATCTATTATAAATTTTAGTTAATGTTCCAAATGAATTATATGTTTCATCTTTCCAATTAAATGGATTCCAACTTTCATCTCTAAAACCTGCATCAGTTACTATCATAGCAGCAAACATAGTTCTATTTGCTTCATCATCTAGTATAGATCTAAATTCATTAAAACTTCTACCATCTTTTTTCTTACCTTCAGTTTCATCATATACAGATTGTAAAAATTTTCTATCTTCTTTTAAACGTAAACTAAGTGCAGCAGTATCTAAAATTAAATTTTCTTTATCTCCAGCAGATATATCACTCATAAATTCTTCCCAGTTTCCTTTACCAATAAAAGTATCAGTTTGTAATTCACTAGGATATCTACCTTCTTCAATTAAATTTGTCATTTGAGGTAAATATAATTCACCTATATTTTTTCTATAATTTTCAAATCTTTTACCTCTTGCTCTTTCTTTCCATCTTGTAGGAGATTTAGACGCATCTGCTAAAGCTTTACTAACTATGTTATTAGTCATTCCTTTTAAATTCATAGCTTGATTTAAGTCTCTTATAGTTGGTCCAGCTAATGCATCTTCTGTAACTTTTGAAAAAATATCAAATCCACCTTTTGCTTTAAAATCATCATTAAATAAACCAAGTACCCTTCTAAAACCACCCATTAAATTACCCTGAGCTTTATATTGAGCTAATACATTTTGATAATTTTTTCTTTGATATCCAGTTAGTTCATCTACACTTAATCCCATAGCTCTTTGAAACAATTCATTTTTATCTAAGTTAATTGCTTCGTCACCTAAAAGTTCTCTTAAACCATCTTCATATGCTAAATAATTAGCTTTTTTTGACTTAGGGTCTATTTCTAAATATTTTTTAGCATAACTATCTGTTGCCAAATTCATAGCATTTTCATATGTACTTGTTCCATAAATAGTATCATATTCATCAGCAGTCATCGCTTTTATTTTTTGGTCAACAAAAGGTCTTACTTCTTTTGAAAATCTTATATAGTCATCACTATTTTTAAAACCATCAAGTCCACCTTTACCATCCCAAGTATTACCAATAGTATTTAAAATAGTAGCATTCATATTTAATTGTTTAACTTTATGCTCATTATTTAAAGTCTCAAACTTATGAAAGTCTTCAAGTTCTTTCATACGTTTTTTGTATTGAGTCTTCATAACACCCTGACCCATAAGTAACAAAGCTAATCCTTGTTGGATTCTTTCATTCTTCTTAGCTTTCTTAGCAGCGTCTCTTTCACGTTCTGCTTTTCTTTGAAGTAAAGACGAGCCTAGCTCATCAATACTCATGTTACTCATGTTTCCAAATATATCTTCAGCCATCTTAAACTCCTGTTTTACCTAATAAACTTTCTTGTTTTTGTAAGGCAGGTTTTTGTTTTTGTAAAATACTTTCTCTAACTTTTTCAGTATCTAAAGTTTCTAATCTTTGTTTAATATCTCTACCTACAGAAGCAGGATTTATTTTATTGATAACAGCATCTTTAAATCCCTTACCTTCAGGAATTACATTTCTAACTTTATCTTGAGATATGTTTAAATCTTGACGTGGATTGTCTTCATCATCTTCTATTATAACATCCGCTTCGTCTCTTGTCAAGACTGGGTCAATACCAGCTTTTTCTGCAATAGCCATTAACATATACATAGTAGGCTCTAAAAGATTTAACATCATGTCTGGATTCCATTTACCTTTTTGAAAACCTGCTGTTAATAATAAATTAGCAATGTCTGTAACTGGAGTTTTTTGAGACATTAAAGTTGCAACAGTTGTAAGGTTATCTTCTTTTAAAAGGTCAAAGAATATTTTTTCTGTAGCTTCTTTTACAGAAGTTATCTCAGGAGCTTTTTCCCAAGGGTATGGATTATCAGGACTATTTGTTAATGACTGACCGGGTGTTGGTCCTTCAAATAAAAAAGGTTCTGCTTCTTTTGCTATTGCGTTTGGATTTTTCATATTAAGCTCTTTCTAATTGTGCTTGTAAAAATTGTTGATAATCAAAACCATATCCACCAATATCTAATGGGTTGACATAGTCTGTAATTCCTCTATATGATAAGTATTGTTTTGCGGGGTCTTCCATAGGATTAAAATTACTGTAGTCAACAAAAGTAGGCATATCCATTACTTGTGAATAGTTTTGTTGCTCTAATGCTGAAAGTTGATAATCTGCTTGACCTTTAAAATAATCAGACTTTCTAGCTTTAAGATAATTTACTTGAGCTTCCATAGCAGCTTCACCTTCATTAATAGCTACACCTGCCATTCTTGTAGCTTCTATAGGTTTATAAGCAGCATACTCTCTACTTGTTGTAATTTTTTCTTTAAAACCTAAATCTTTATCTCTTGCAGTTTCAATAATACTAGGCTTATCTTTAAATGCAACTTTAGTATCTATATCTTTTGGAACTGAAGAAGTTACTGTATCAGATGTTACACCTTCTAAAGTATCGGTTAAACTTGCTTGAGCTTTTTCTGTTAATTCTACAGCTTCAGTAGTAGATGATTTTTCAACAAAACCATTAGTCATATCACTTACAAAGTTTCTAAAATTAGTACCTATCTCACCTTTACCTCCAACAACACTACTAACAGTATTCATACCATTTTCAATAGCACCTGTTACTGTATTAAATACTTTACCAAGACCACTTGAAACTTTACCTTTAACATATTTAAAAGCTCCAGATGCAGCATTATAAATACTACTACTTACATCTACTAAAAATTTACCAGCAGGACCCATTGAAGATACTGTTTTACCTAGCCAACCGGCTATACCTCCTAGTCCCGGAAGTATAAATGATAAAGCTATAGAACCTAAAGGACCTAACTTACCAAAAGCTTTAGCTATTTTACCTAAACCTTTTTTTAATCTACGACCTACTTTTCTAAAAGCACCTGCAATTTGCTTACCTTTTTTTCTTAACCATCCCATATTATTCTAACCATCCTGTTATTAGTGTTGATATTGCTGATAAATTACTACTCCAATTACTATCTGAAGCTGCTCCTGTATCGTTACCTAAAGCTGCTGTATATATTGAAGTCTTTCTAGTTTCCTCATTATCCCATCTTCTAAAATTAAAATCAGCTTCGTCACGTAATTCTTGCCATAAAAAATTCATAGCTGATGCAGTTAATCCAAAAGCATTCTGTGCATTTTGTTGATTGATTGCATTTTGTGCTGCTGTATCTGCTGTATTAGCCTGTCTTCTCCAAGCAACATTAGATTGTGCTATAGCTGTTTCATTTTTAGTATTAAACTCTTCTCTTTGAGCTTCTAACTGTGAATTAAATTTACTTACATCTGTTTTTAATTGTGCTTCCAACTTAGCAGCTTCTGCTTCGTTACCAACTCTTCTAGCTTCTGCTATGTTTAAAGCTTGTTTATTAAACTGCTCCATAGAGTTAAGCTGACTTGTATTAAACTGTTGATTGTTTTGTGCTAAATTAGCCATGAATTGATTTGTTTGATTTTCACTTGTAGCATTAAATTGTGCTGCTGCGTTTTGAGCTGCTTGGTCTGATAATAATCTTTGCTGCTCTTGTTGTGCTTTTAGCATATTAGCTTGTTGCTCATTACTTAAATTAGCCATATCCATAGCTAAAAAGTTTTTAGCATTTTCAACTTGTAATCTTTCTTGAGTTGATAAATTTGCTAAATCTAATGAAGCCATAGCTGTAGCATTTTGCATTACAGCTTGTTGTTCTGCATTCATGTTTTCTATTTGAACAGTTTGCATGAACTTACTATTAGCTAACTCTCTTTGTTGTTCAGCATTAAAGTTTGCCATATCCATGTTAGCACCAATCTGTGCATTAAACATAGCTGCTTGTTGGTCATTACTTAATTCTGCTAAACCTAACTGTTGTGCTAACTGTGCATTAGTTTGAGCAGCAACCATACGTTTGTTTAAGTTTGCTAACTCAATTTGATTTTCAGCAGTCATGCTTTCGCTATCTGCTTGGTTCTTAGCTGTTAAGTTTGCAAGTGCTATTTTTTCTTCAGCACCTAATTGAGCTACTTCTGCTCTTTGTCTTAACTCAGCATTTTGAGATAATATAGTAGCAGTTGTTGTAAGCTCCTGTAATCTAAACTTATTTTCTTCTGTAAAGTTTGCACTGTCTGCTGCAGCTTTTTCTTGTAAGTTTGCAAGTTCTATTTGGTTCTCAGCAGACATATTTGCTAAGTCCATTTGCTGTGCTAGTGAAGCGTTAGTCTTTTTAAAGTCTACAAGAACATTAAGATTTGCCAATCTCATTTGTTGGTCATTAGACATACTAGCTCTATCAGTATTATTTAATTCTGATAAATTTGCAAGTTCTACTTTTAAATCATTACTAAGATTTACTTCTTCCATTCGCTGATTAAGTTCAGCTTGTCTAGTTTCTCTAGCTACTTTAGCTTGATATTCTGTTAATCTAACTTGTTGTTCTGCAGACATTTCTTCTCTTGAAGCTGCATTGAGTTGTTCAAGGTTTGCAAGGTCAAGTTTAGTTGCAGAATCTAAATTAGCAATTGCTACTTGTTGTCTTTGTGCAGATTCTTGAACAGCTTTTTGTTGTTCATTTTGAATGTTAGTCATTCTGACTTGTTGCTCTTGTTGAGCTGTAGTCATTACTGCTTGTTGGTCAAACTCACCTTGCTTTAATACAATTTGTTGTGCCATCTGAGCAGTCTGTGAAGCTGCTGTTTGTTGATTTGACAAGTTAGTCATTCTTTGTTGCATGACTTGATTAGCTTGTTGTAAGTTTGCTTGTTGTTCGTTACTTAAATTTTGTGTAGCTCTAGCTTGAAGTGCTTGTGCATTACTTTGAGCTATCGGTAAAGCACTTTGAATAATAGCATTAAACAATGCATCTCTACCTACAGTAGAAGTATTTAAACCTCTTTGAGCCATCATAGCATTAACTGCATCTACAGCAGGTTTTGCCCATGTAGGAGTTTTACCTTCTTCTATACCAGCAAGTAATCCTTCCATCTGTGTAGATACTAAAGCTTCTTTTGGTAAAGCTGCTACTGCTGCTTGTACTTCAACAGGTTGTGTGTCTAATTTTTCTTCGACAACCGCAGGATTATCTAATATAGCTGCAGTAACTTCTTCAGGCATATCACCTACAACTGCCATCATGTCTGCTGCTGCAGTCTTACGAGCTTCTTTTGTTACTGCTTGTCTTGTTGCAGCTTCTAATGTAGGAACACCGCCTATTTGAGCAGCGTTACCTTTAGCAACTCCATCAGATGTTATACCAGCTCTCATTGCTGCATCTTTACTTGGAGCTTCTCCTAAATCTTGTGCTATTTTTGTATTAGCTTCTGCAACTTGTGCTGTTCTTTGTTTTGCTATTTCATAGTTTGGAAGCTTTTCAATATCAACACCTTGTTCAGTTATAGTTGATAATATAGCTGCTTTTTCTGCACCACTGATTGTTTCAGCTTCTCTTGTAGCTGCTTGAGCAGCTTTTACATCTTCTACAGTTTCTGCAGTTCTTCTATCTAATCTTTCTGCTTCTGTTTCTACTTTTCCTGTAACTTGTCGAGCCATGCCTTTAGCAGCTTCAGCATCACTAATATCAGCAGCTACTGCTCTTTCTGTTAAAGTTTGGTCAGCTAATTGAGCTTCTCTAGTTACTTCTCCTCCAGCAACATCTACAGCTACGTCTTTATCAGATACAGTAGCTATTTCATCGGGAGTAATTTGTGCAGCTTCATCAACTTTTGTATCTTCTGCTTGAGCTGTTGCAGCTTGAGCCACTTGTTCTTTAGAAACTCCTGCAACTCCTGCTGCTCTTGCTGCTTGAGTTTGTTGAGCTTTAAAAGCTTCTGAAGCAGGGTCTAATTCAGTAGTTGGTGAGGGTAATCCTGTTTTCGGGTCTATTAAAGTTTCAGCTTCTGGAATAGTAGGTAAATCAATTCCTGTAAAATCACCAGCAGCTATTTGTTGTGCTTGTTGTCCAGTAGCTTGAACACGTGCTGTTCTGTTAGGGTCTACTGCACCTTTTTCTGGTACATAAGAAGTTGTGTTAGTAGTATCATTGTTTCCTGAATTATTAGAGTTATCATCACTACTAGAGTTTCCACCACCTCCGGAACCTCCCCCATCTTGTTGATGGTCTTGTTCCCAATCTGCTAAATCATCAGCATATTGTTCCATAGCTCTTTCATAACCTTGACCATTTCTATAGTCACTGGGATTAGGAGGAACTGGTCTACCACCATGAGCTAAAGAGACTCTACCGCCTTTAGACATATCTACTCTACCACCAGTAACATACTTAGGTCTATATTTTTTATTTCTTTTTTTCTTATTACCTTTTGCCATAATAATCTCTTATATATATATATTTTACTTGACTTCAAACAGTTTGTCAAGCTTTTCTCCTATTTTATCTATCCTATCCATGAGTCTAGCCATGTCATCTTTTAATTCGTTCTTTGTTACATACTCTCTTGCTATCTCTTCACGAGTCTTGTTTAAGAGTATGTCTAATCTTTTGTTTTCTGAAGTATTGCTACGAATACTATAAAGCACTGGAGCCAACACCAAAGTTATAAAGATGTTCCAAAATAAATAAGGTGTTAGTTCCATAGTGTTTATCCGATTGTTTTAGTAACGCTTGTTGGTGTGATGATTTCAGCTATCTTTGCATCTAATGCTGCTTTTTTAGCTGCAACATCATCAGCTCCGAAAACTCCTTCAACCCAGCCTTGTACGTCAGAAGCTGTCAAATCTGCAAAAGCTGTAAAGCTTGAGAGGTCTGAAGTATCTAAACCACAAGTCCCGTATGAAGTAGCAGTAATGTTGTTGCCATCAGCATCCTGATTAGCATCATCTTCTGCTGTTAATCTCCAATGCACGTTATAAACAACGTCTGCATTACCATCTAGTGTTGGGTAAGTATCAACTGTTGACACGTTCCAAGTATATCCAATTGCCATTTTTAAACTCCTGTGTTTTCGTTAGCGGTTTGTTTTGCAGTTTTAACTGCGTCTGTCCACACTGCTGTTGCAATGCCCTGAACCTCTGTAGACTCACCTGATACATCTGTATCTGTATGAGTCCAACTATCGTCATCATTTTGTACAGAGCTTACACAATCTAATACGTGTCTATGAAAAGACCTACTAAGCTCTACACCATCTTCTTTGATGACTGTAGCTGTTCTTACTTGTATAGTTTTGTAGTCTCCTACAACTTCTATTTTATCTTCTATTATTTCTTTTGTTATTGCCATTTTTTTTCTCCTATGTCTGTACCTAGAATCCACTAGGTATATTAGTTATGAAACTTGATATTGTACGAAAAAGTCTATTCGTTTAGTTGATGCTTGACTACATAATAATTTTGTATCAGGATTACTATTGTCTCCATACAAAAAGTGTACATCTGCAGCACCATTTTCAATATTAGTTCTTATATTGTTAGACCTTGCAGTAGGTAAGACGTGATAACTTACATTTCCACCTCCTAAATAATACCCAACGATGCTTGATGAAAAAGGAAGGCTAAGATTTAATACATTAGTATTTGTAGTTGTACCAACTGTAACAGAAGCAGAAGCAAAAACCATTCTTCCAATTTTAATATAATTAGCTCTGTTTGTTGTCATAGTTCCACCTTGACCATTTACTTCAGATACTGTCCAAGTACCTTCTTCATAATCGTCAAGAACGTTGCCACTTGCATAAGCATCAAATTTGATACCTAGACCTGCACCCATTTTAATACCATCACCATCAGTGCTAAATCTTGAAGATGTTATATCGCCTGAAAGGTAGAGGTCTTTGAATCTATCGCCTGATTGACCTAAACTTATAACACCATCACTTGTGCTATCTGACATTGTTCTAGGTCTTAAACTATTTCCTGCATCAGTAAATACAATACCTGTATTACCTGAACCAATAAGCATAGTTCCTGATTTAGACCTAATACTTCCAACTGTTGAGCTGTCTTTGTAGAATGTAGCAATTGCACCATCTGAGGTAAGTCTATTAAGTTGTAATGTGGTATCACCATCAACTGTTACATTGTGTGTTCCAGTAGATAATATAGCTGTTCCTGCACCTGCTAAAGCTGCTGAAGTCTTACCAACCAACAGATTACCTGATGAGTCTATTCTCATGGCTTCTGAAAGATTGGCAGTGCGTGTGCTTGAGCCATGTATAAAAAAGGCTAAACCAACTTGGTCTTCGTCTGATGAGTTTTGAAAAGGAACTATTGCTGCTGATTGGTCATCACTAGCACCTCCATTTCTACCAAAAGAAATACCAGCACCAAAATTTCCGCTTCCAGCAGTTGCGTTTTCATTGTTTATATGTAGACCAGTGTGTCCTGAGTTGTAAACTAAACTTGCATTTCCTGTACCAAAAATAACTGTTTTAACATTACTAGGAGAACTGGTAGTGCCTCCTACTAGTAGTTGACCATTTGAGTCTATTCTTAGGCGTTCTGACCAAGTGAGACCCGCACCTGCACCAGAAGTATTGTTTGATGCGTTTGCTACAGTCCAAGAACCATCAACAGAACTACTTGACTGACGAATAGCATAGCCATTGGCAATGTACTTTTCACCCCCATCGTAATACCAGTTTTGAGAAAAGTAGCCTATACCTGCGTGTTCCGCTAAGGATGTTTGGTCTTTCATCTGCAACACATTGGTGACTGTTGACCACGAATTAGGAACGCCACCAATTCCAATGTTACCTGATGAGTCTATTCTCATGGCTTCTGTGGCACTTGTACCAAAACGTAAATTACCTGCTTCTCTTTCCCAAATATAACCATCAGTTCCATATTGAAACACCTCTAGCCCATCTGATGATGTTGCTCCTGATGTTGGGTCTGTAAGATGCAAAGATGCACCAGTGCTTGAACCGTGTATGTGTAATGCTGTTGTATAGCTTCCAGTAGGACTACTCGTACCAATTCCAACGTTTCCTGAAGAGTCTATGGTCATGCGGTCTACCGCAGCATTAGAGTCTCTGAAAGCTAACGCTGTTGAGCCTGTAGTATGTCCTCTAAACCCAATCGTGGCTTTCGTATCTTTCTCAATACGTATATCGCCATTTTCAATATGAAGTTTTGCCACAGGACTAGTCGTCCCTATACCTAATCTCTCAGCACTTGCATCCCAGTATAGAGCTTGGGTAGTTCCTGTGTCATCATAGAAGGAGATGTCTCCTGTTGTATGAGCTATGTCTAGTCTTGTTCTTGTGCCTACTCCGTTTTCT